>ENA-OQNI01000799-OQNI01000799.1-human-gut-metagenome-genome-assembly--contig:-NODE-799-length-28330-cov-11.628940_pt1 | contig 28330 bp, 26 predicted proteins | sample MGYA00242627_ERZ504876 | MGnify/ENA primary metagenome ERZ504876 (study PRJEB26092, sample SAMD00036386) | human gut metagenome | host: Homo sapiens | study: EMG produced TPA metagenomics assembly of... | reverse complement strand
CCTTTGCTTTTAGGTGATTCTGACTCTCTTAGTGTTTCTTATGGTATGGAACCTGAACAAGAAGCCTTATCTATTGTTTCCTTCAAGGACTGAGAGGCCGCTTCCCAGTTAATAAATTAAATCCCAAGTTTACGGTAGCCGATTTCCGGCAGCCATATACAACCGATACCACTCTTCACGGGTCAGGTGCACATGGGATGCCTTACTGATCTGAGCAATCCGGTCCTTATTAGTTGTGCCGATGATCGTCTGGATTCCGGCAGGGTGGCGTAAGATCCAGGCAACAGCGATGGCACTGTCGGTTACATTATATTTTTCAGCCAGTTCATTGATGACCTTATTGAGTTCCGGGAATTTTTCATTTCCAAGAAAGACGCCTTCGAACATACCGTACTGGAATGGGGACCATGCCTGAATGGTGATATCTTTTAAGCGGCAGTATTCGAGAATGCCGCCGTCACGGTTGATTGCAGAATCATTGTACATATTTGCATTGATTCCGGAATTGATCATTGGACAGTGTGCGATACTGAACTGCAGCTGGTTGATGAGAAGTGGTTCATCTAGATATTTATTCAATAATTCTATCTGCATCGGGGTCTGATTGCTGACACCGAAGTGACGTACTTTGCCGGCGGCTTTTAATGTATGGAATGCATCGGCTACTTCTTCCGGTTCCATTAAGGTATCCGGACGGTGCAGTAATAAGATGTCGAGATAATCTGTGCGCAGGCGGTTCAAGATATCATCTACGGACTGCAGGATATGTTCTTTGGAAAAATCAAAAGCAATACCGGGGCGGATTGCGCATTTGGACTGCAGAATGATCCGGTCACGCAGGGAAGGTGTCAGGGCCTTGCCAAAAAGCTCTTCGCATTGTCCTTTTGCATAGATATCTGCATGATCGAAGAAATTGATATCATGTGCAAGCGCAGTGTCTATCCATTCTTTTACGGCATCTGCTGTTTCCAGGCTGTTAATACGCATACATCCCATACCAATTTCCGGAACAGATAAATTTGTATTGTGAAGTGTGATTGTTTTCATAGAAACCTCCTTAGATAAAACATTTGTATAAATGTATTTTAGCATATCGTGTAAAGAAAGCTAAAAGAAAAATTCAGCAAATTTGAATCGTTGACTAAGTTTATAATTGGGAATAGAATTATGAAATAAGTATTTTTAAAAATAAGGACATTACAATATGGAAAGAGATTTAACAACAGGAAGTGTATTTAAAACAGTCATTTATTTTTCACTTCCATATCTGTTATCGTACTTTTTGCAGACATTATATGGTATGGCAGATTTATTTATAGTCGGACAGTTTGGCGGTGTCAGCAGTACGACGGCGGTATCGATGGGGTCTATTGTCATCTGTGTCGGGGTATTTGTATGGATGAATAAACACACGGAAAAATATATGGAAAGAACGTAGTGATTGGAGAGAAAATATATGACGATCGGAATTATAGAAGACGACACATTATTACATCAGGCACTCAAAACAGCACTGCAAAACGCAGGCTATCAGACCGTATCCGCATATACAAAACAAGAGGCTCTTACTACAATTACAGGCAGTGAGAGCCTTCTTCTCATTGACATTGGACTTCCGGACGGCAATGGACTTGCATGTTACAAAAAGATCCGGGAAAAGGCAGAGATACCGGCTATTTTCCTGACAGCAAGAGACGAAGAAACGGATATGTTGACAGCATTTGACACAGGAGCAGACGATTATGTGGTAAAACCATTTTCCATGAAAGTGCTTCTAAAGCGCATAGAGGCAGTGATCGGACGGAACAACAGAGAAAAACAACTGGCATGCGGAGAAATAATATTATTTCCTGATAAGAAGCAAGTATACAAGAACGAAAAGGAAATTATTCTTACAGCCAGAGAATATCAGTTACTGGAATATCTGATGTACAATCAGGGAAATGTACTGACGAAAGAAAATATCCTGGAATATGTATGGGGACTGGATGGCCAGTTTGTAGTGGATAATACCGTCAGCGTTACGATCAACCGGCTGCGGAAAAAGATAGAAACAGATGCAGGCTCACCGATATATCTGAAAAATGTATTTGGATTGGGATACAAGCTGGAGTGCGTCTGAAAAAGCAATGGCAGATACAAAAAGGAAGAGAAAAGAATGAATATCATAATAATCGTAGTGGCAGTAACGGCAGGAGTAATTCTGGGTGGAACTGCCATGTATGTTTATCAGGGAAAATGCAGACAGAAAGAACTTAAGTTATTAGCAGAATGTATGGAAAAGATATTGCGAGAGGAAAAGATCCGGGAAACAAAAGCAGGGGAAGAGACATTATATGCAAGACTGGAATCCAGACTGGTAAGGATCCAGGAAATGTTAAATGGACGGACAGAAGCTGCGGAGAAGAGTAAAGATGAGATCCAGAAGCTGATCTCGGAGATTGCACACCAGATGCGGACACCCCTTGCCAATATCAGGACATATCAGGAATTATTAGAGGAAGAATGGAGTAAAACCGGGACAAAGACGGATGAAAATGTGGATAACTATCTAAATGCGATGAGATCCGGAGAACAACAACTGGAATTCCTGACAGAAGGATTCGTGAAGATGTCCAGACTTGAGCAGAACATGATTCAGATACGGAAAGAAGAGACAGATCTGTTAAAGACCGTGAGAAACTGTCTTGGAAGAATTCAAAAGAGGGCAGAAGAAAAACAGATTGCATTTAGGATAGAGCTGCCGCAGGAAGTCAACTGTCCGCATGATGCCAACTGGCTCGGAGAAGCAATCGATAATATTCTGGATAATGCCGTGAAATACAGTCAGATTGGCGGAACCATAGAAATGATAGTCCAGAAGAATGAAATGTGTGCAAAAATTCTTGTAAAAGACAACGGACTTGGAATTGAAAAAGGAGAAGAGCATAAGGTCTTCCAAAGATTCTACAGAGGCAAGAACGTGACGACACAGAAAGGCTATGGAATCGGGCTTTATTTGGCAAGAAAAATTATAAGCCTTCATGGCGGATATATAATCGCAAAAAGCAGATATCCGGAAAGCGGCCTGATGATGGAGATAAATCTTCCGGTCTGTTAGAAGTTTGTTAGATTTGTCCTGTATGCTGTAGAAGATATGTGAAAGTTCTGTATACGAAATAGACACAACTATGAGCAAGGAGAAAAATCTTATGGAAATGATAAAAGCATCAGGATTAAAAAAATATTATGTGACAGATAACTACGAAGTCCACGCACTGGACGGAGTAAGTCTGTCTGTAGAAGAAGGGGAATTTCTCGCAATCATCGGTACATCAGGAAGCGGGAAGACGACATTGCTTCAGATCCTGGGCGGTCTGGATGAACCCACTGCAGGAGGCGTCTGGATACGCGGCAACAGTCTGAAAGATATGACGGAAGATGAACGCACGATATTCAGGAGAAGGAATATCGGATTCGTATTTCAACAGTATAATCTGATCCCTGTTATCAATGTATATGAGAATATCGTACTTCCGCTCAGACTGGACGGTGCAGAGATTGATGAAAAATTGCTGGAAGATATTGTAAGAACGTTAAAGATTGGAGAAAAGTTAGAGAATCTCCCGGAAGAACTGTCCGGCGGACAACAACAACGAGTGGCAATTGCAAGGGCGTTAATGGTAAAGCCGGCAGTACTTTTGTGTGACGAGCCAACAGGAAATCTGGACTCTGTCACAAGTATGGAAGTAATTGCATTGTTGAAGACTTGTGCAGCAAGATTCCACCAGACGGTGATTGTTGTGACCCATCAGGAAGCAATCGCACAGATGGCAGACCGTATCTTGCGCGTAGAAGACGGGAAATTATACAATGCGGAGGTGTAATGAAATGAATGGATTTACACCGAACAATAATACGAACGTGATCCGGCTGCTTTCGGAAGCTATCAGAAAATGTAATAAAGGCAGAAACCGGATTCTTATGGGAGCAGTCGTTTTATGTATTCTTACACTGACATTTGTCTTTGGAACGGCTTACGGAAAAATAAATGCAGAATATACGAAAAATATTCGGATGGATGGAACAACGGCATCCACTTACATAGAAGAGGGAACAAAGCAGCAATATGAAAAAGCACGTTCCTTAGGATATGTAAGAGAAACCGGAAGAAGAATGAAAATGGGTGAAGCCACAGAATCCGGAAAGAAAGAATCTATCTGTTCCATACAAGTGCTGGATCAGACTGCATGGGAAAAGATGATGAAGCCCGCCTATACCGGTGTCCATGGAACCTATCCCAAAAAGCAGCAGGAAATCATGCTTCCGGTAAAGACATTAAAAAAGCTGGGAATTGATAATCCGAAAAGAGGGATGAAGATAGCACTTGATGTATCAATCAGCTTTTTTCAGATGGAAAAAGAAGAGTTCGAATTATCTGGATGGTACAGTGCTTATACAGAAGATAATGGAAAAAGCAAAGCAATCGGATATGTGTCAGAAAAGAAACTGAAGGACTGGGGGTATGATATCGAAGAAGATTCGGATATTCTGATCTGTCAGTCGAATGACATGGACTGGAAGGATACAGAAGAAAAATTATATGAAGATGTACCGATGAAGGACAATTCCCAACAGATCATTGCGACAGATACGGCAAAGAACCGGGCCGTAAAAGAGATGACGGGAAGTTACGGGATGGCAGTAGTAGAGGCCGTTGTGATTATCTGCGGAATATTCTTACTTGTCTACAATGTGATGCAGATATCCATGTCGGGCGATATCCGGCAGATGGCGCTGCTTCATACGATCGGTACAACGAAAAAGCAGATCCGTAAGATCTATATCCGGCAGATCATGCGGACGATAGTGCCGGGATGTATTACAGGGACAGTTTTGTCGGTTCTGCTGCTGCGATATCTGATACCGGAACTAGTGGGAAGGCAGTATCTGAATGGGTATGGAGGAGCGGAAGAACTGCAGATTTTTCGGATGGAAATCTTGTTGTTAGCGGTAGCCTTCACGTTACTGGTAATTCTGGGTGCATCGGAACATGTGATCAGGCAGACGGTAAACAGAACCTGTATAGAGGGAATGCATTACACGGAGCAGACCGGAAGAAAGAAAAGGCATCGTAGAAGGACAGACCTGGGAAAAGGCACTTTTAATAAGAAAAAAAGAAGCGAAACACAGGAACTGTGCTTTATGGCGTGGAAAAACGTCACAAGATACCGGCAGAGATTTGTCATCACAGTCATTTCAATGTTCCTTGGAATAGAAATGTTCCTGATCGTTATGGTGATCATAACTGGAAGTGATTATGCGAATATCATTAATCAGAGACCGGATTTCCTGATCGCAGGGGAATTCAGTGAGTTTGCAAAAAAAGAGGGAAGCGGGACAGAATATCAGACACAGTCGCCGGATCAAGATCCACTGAAATCAGAAGGAGATAGTTTCGAACTCTTATATGACAATGAATATGATGAATTTTCACCGATATCCGAAAAGGTGCGGAACCGCTTGTGGAATCTTGACGGTGTGAAGAAAAAGAAATCTTATATAACCGAAGGAGCCTATATGCTTTCCAGTATATCCAGAGATGGACTACGTCCACTGGAAAAGGATACTTATCTGGGAAAAAATGTGGAATATGCAGAAGAAAGCAGTACTGATTATGAATCCGGGGCAAAGATGATCGAAGGACTGGATGCCGATACTGTTCAGATTGTCAGTGAAAATGAATTAAAAGCATTAAAAACTTATGTAGAGAAAAACAAGTTAAAAGTTGATATGGACAGTCTGGAAAACGGAACAGGGGTAATGATCATCCATGATCATAAGTTGTCACAAAAGCAGGAAAGACAGGCAGAAAAAGCAGTGGGAGAAACGGTATGTTTATCTCCGTTAAAGAATAAAGAAACGTGTATCCGGTGGAATTCCATGACGGACAAAGAAAGAGACAAGGAAGATGGGATAATAAAAGCAGAAACGCCGTCTACAGAATATACGTTAAGCGGCTATCTGGATAATCAGGCAGATGACTTCCCGGAGATCCACCAGACCTGGCATGGTGCAGAAGGAGATATCTATTATCTGGTCAGTGAAAAAGGATTTAACCGTTTACCTACGAAGAGAAAGACATTTTGCATGGAATTAAACGTAGAGAAAAAGAAAGAAAAAAATATCATGTATGAAATCCAGAAGATTCTTTCGGCAGAAAATCAGCGGCGGAAAAGCAATACACAGACAAGCCTGGACGGCGAAGGAGAAGCAGGCATTTTCTACATTGCAAGATCAGATCTTATGCAGAAAAATGCAGACTACATCCGGGGAAACAGAATTATGTTCGGAAGTATCAGTGTAATATTATTGTGTGTCGGACTGGTTAATTATTTTAATATTATGTTTACAGGAATTGTGGGCAGGAAAAAAGAACTGGAGATTATGAGAAAGATTGGAATGACACGCCGGCAGGAAAGAAAGCTGTTATTGCTGGAAGGCAGCTATTATGTACTGCTTATCGCAGGCCTTGCAGCGTCAGTTGGATCAATCATACTAAAAGGAATCAACGTTTATATGAGAAAACAGCTTTCTTATTTTACCTTTCATTATCCGATAGGAGCGATTGCAGGAAGTATTGTAATTCTGGAAATAGTGTGCGTTATAATTTGTAACCTACTTATATTGAAAAAAATGAAAAAGTAGGTTAAATAAATAATTTCAGCAACCGCGTCTTATCCAGCACAAAAATCGATACATCCATAAAAAGATGCGCCAGCAGCGTACTAAGGATCACACCGTTGGAAGTCAACAGGAATCCACAGTGGAATCCATACCAGCATACGATGGCGGAATAACTTCCCATCAGTACCAGAAGCGGCAGATTTCTTGCGACACCCTGCAGTGTTTCTTTGATATCTTCCAGTGTAGAATCAAAGTACAGGAAACGGCCGACTGCCAGTGTGATAAAATACATGATCAGTGAATCATAGTTCGAATCATGGTAGATGAACTTGATATATAATAAGATCAGAATAATATAAAAGGCAGAGATCAGCCGCACGGACGCCTTTTGTCTGGTCGGAATTGCAGTTAACGGAACAAACAGGATATCGAACCAGTTTGTCATAAATACAGAAAATACCAGAAATAAAAGTAAGATAACGTTCTGGTATTTCTGCCAGTAAAAGGCAGCCTGTGGGATCCGCTCATCGATAATATAATAAAGAGACAGGAACAACAGTACCGAAGTACTGGAAAATACCATCTCATAAAAGCTTTCAATAAGCGAGATTTCTTTTACTTTGTGGATATGGTTCAGCTTCCGGATCTGTTTTGGCGTCAGATCCTGTGTATTAAGTTTATAGTGTTTCTTAAGCTTTGCTGCCAGAACAACGATCGCAAGCACTGCGATCAGGCAGAGCAGGGAGACAAGCATGAAGCCTCCGGCATTCTTAAAGTTAAAATAATGAATCAGATAATATTGGAACATATCATATACCTTCTTTGATGTAATATTTTTTCGGTTACATATTGTAGCACTTTGAAAAAATATTGCAAATAGGAGAATTAGTAGTGGCAGGTCTTGTAGATATGAAATTGAGTTAAATGTCAAAAAAATTAAAAAAATTTAAAAAAGTACTTGCATTTCATAAAATTCCATGCTATTATAAATGAGCATTGTTGATGCGGGTGTAGTTCAATGGTAGAACACCAGCCTTCCAAGCTGGATACGTGGGTTCGATTCCCATCACCCGCTTTTTTGCTACCCTTTTTTAGAGTATGCAGGAAAGGAAGCATGAATTATGTCATTAGAAAAAGCAAAGACGATGTCATTTCTGGTTGATGGAGAACCGATACTGATCCTGACAGAAGGAACGGCGAAGGTTGATAACCGTAAGTATAAGGATCTGTTTCATGTAAAGGCGAAGATGATTCCGTTTGGTGAAGTAGAAGAATATATTGGACATGCTCCGGGCGGAGTGTGTCCATTTGGGATTAAAGAGGGAATCACAGTCTATCTGGATGAGTCATTAAAACGTTTTGAAACAGTCTATCCGGCAGCCGGCAATGATCACAGTGCAGTCAGGCTTACAATTGCGGAACTGGAAGATGTCGCCGGGGCATGTGGATGGATTGATGTGTGTAAAGAAATTTTGCTATAAAGCAGAAAAGAATAGACAAGAAAAAACATGACATGGTAGAATAAAGGAAACATTTGTGGCAAAACAGACGAAAGTCTGCGACGCAAAGCTACAGGGCCTGTAAAATGGCAGCCAGTTGCAGATAATAGTAGGCACTGCTTGTTTAGCAGTGCTGTTTTTTATAGCAGGAGTGAAAAGAAAATGAAAGGGAAAAGAGTGATCGCAGGCATTCTGCTTGTGGGAATTATAGCGGTCACCCTGACAGGGTGTAAACATACAGACAGCAGTAAAAAAGAGACAGAAAAGCCGGTCATTACGCTCGGCAGCGACAACTATCCTCCATACAATTATCTGAATGAGGATGGTGTACCAACTGGTATAGATGTAGAACTGGCTACAGAAGCATTCAAAAGAATGGGATATCAGGTGGATGTTGTACAGATTAACTGGGAGAAGAAAAAAGAACTGGTGGAGAGTGGAGAGATTGACTGTATCATGGGATGTTTTTCCATGGAAGGACGCCTTGACGATTACCGTTGGGCGGGACCGTACATCGCAAGCCGCCAGGTGGTTGCTGTAAATGAGAACAGCGATATCTATAAACTGAGTGACCTGGAGGGAAAGAACCTGGCGGTTCAGTCCACAACCAAACCGGAAGGCATCTTTCTGAACCGGACGGATGAGAGAATTCCAAAGCTGGGCAATCTGATCAGCCTGGGACACATGGAGCTGATCTACACGTTTCTTGGGAAAGGATATGTAGATGCAGTTGCAGCACACGAGGAATCAGTTGTCCAGTATATGAAGGATTATGATGCGAGCTTCCGTATCTTGGAAGAGCCTCTGATGATTACTGGAATAGGCGTTGCTTTTGCAAAAGATGACGATCGGGGAATCTGTGAGCAGATGGATCAGACACTGGAGGAGATGCGTCAGGATGGCACATCCCTGAAAATCATTGGAAAATATCTGGATGATCCCCAGAAATATCTGGAGGTGGATGATCTTGGATATTAAGAGAAAGAAAAAAGAAAAACGAATCCAGCTGATTGGTGGTCTGATTGGAATCTGTGTGGCTGTAGTATCTCTGTTTTATTTCTTCCATGCAGAAAAAGCGGAAGCAGAGAAAAGAATGGTGGAGATTGTAAACTATGTGAAAGTGCAGTGTTCCACCTACACCCATTATAATGAATCTTCGGAATCCAAAAGCCTTCTCCGCGCCATTGAAAGTGCCAGACAGATGAGTACGAATATCGATACGGAAATAGAAAACGGCGGTCAGCTAAGTCAGGAGTTCCTGAAAGAAAATCTGCAGACTCTCTGGGTGGATGGTGTCATTGTACTGGATGCCGAGGGAAAGACGGATTGCGAATACAGTACGGATGAGTCTCTGACAGGTGAGATTACGGCGTATCTGCAAAAAGACATTATCATGGATTTTGCCGGATATGAAGAAAGAACTTATTCAGAACGGTTTAACAGGAAAGACGGATCACATATTGACATTGCAGCCTGTGCCAGAAAAGATGCACCAGGTATCGTTGCGACCTATTATTACACATCTCCTGAATTTGCCAGAAACTATACGTTGACGATACAGGGACTTTTAAATGGTTATAGTATCCAGAAAGATGGAACGATTATTGTTGCAGATGAGGGAACCGTTGTTGCCAGCAATGATGAGAAACTTCTGGGGCAGAACACCGCCGGCAATGAGGTGGTTCAGGCAATGAAAAAGCATACAGACAGTCAGCACATTTTCCATTTGAAGAATAAAGGGACCGGATGTTACGGAATCATGCTGAAGCAGCGGGATTATTATATTTATGCGTATCTTCCGGATACGGAAGTATTTCATAATCTTCCATTAAGTGTGATAAGCGTTATTTTTCTTTATTTACTGATATTCGGTATGTTCTTATTTTGGGGATACAGAACTAATCAGGCACATCAGAAACAGGAGCTGGAAAAAGAGGAAAAATACAAAGCAGAACTCCTGATAGCAGCAAAAAAGGCAGAGGCGGCCAACGAGGCAAAAACGGAGTTCCTCCAGCGTATGAGCCACGATATCCGGACACCGATCAATGGGATCTGCGGTATGCTCGATATGGCTGATCATTATGCAGACGATATGAAGAAGCAGACGGAATACAGGGTAAAGATCAAAGGAGCATCCCATCTGTTGCTGGAACTGGTAAATGAAATCCTGGATATGAGTAAGCTGGAGTCGGATGAAGTGGTTCTGGAAGAAAGTCCATTCAATCTGAGCAGCATTTCCAGGGAAGTACTTGTTGTGATCGGGCAGATTGCCGCAGAACAGAATATCCGGATCGTGTGGGAGAAAAAAGAAATCACACACCGGCATCTTATCGGAAGCCCGGGATATGTGAAACGGGTGATGATGAACATCCTGTCGAATGCAGTGAAATATAATAAAGAAAATGGCTGCATCTACATCAGCTGCAGGGAAATCCCATCCGAACAGCCGGGAATGACGACAATGGAATTTGTCTGCCAGGATACCGGAATCGGAATGACTGAGGAGTTCCAGAAATATATTTTTGAACCATTTGCACAGGAACATACAGGAAGCCGTACAAAATTTGCCGGAACAGGACTGGGAATGCCGATTTCAAAGAAGCTGATCGAGAAAATGGGTGGAACGATTACCTTTGAAAGCGAAGAAGGCGTAGGGACGACATTTGTGATCCGGGTTCCGTTTCGGATCGATACAGACAGAAGCGACAGAGTTGAAACCAGAGAAAAACAGGAAGCGTCTATCCGTGGAATGCATATTCTTCTGGCAGAAGACAATGAATTGAATATGGAAATCGCAGAATTTATGCTTCAGAATGAAGGTGCTGTCGTGACGAAAGCATGGAATGGTCAAGAAGCTGTTGAGCTGTTCAAAAAAAGCAGGTCTGGTGAGTTTGATGTGATTCTTATGGATATCATGATGCCGGTCATGAATGGGTATGAAGCCACAAAGATGATCAGGGCTCTGGACAGAGAGGATGCAAAGGAGGTACCGATCATTGCAATGACAGCAAATGCGTTCACGGAGGACAGAATAAGAGCAAAAGAAGCGGGAATGGATGAACATGTTGCCAAGCCTGTTGACGGGGAATTGCTGGTAAAAGTAATTCATAAACTGGTGAGTTAGTGAGAACAATTTCAGAAGGGGGACTTCTAATGAAAATGAAAAAAAGGAGCAGGGTCTTGTCAGCATTTATACCTCAACAATTCACCAGGGCAATCCGCGCTCTGGCTGATCCGGCACTGGCGGGGATTACGATCCTTGCCATGACTGCCAATGCTTTTGACGAAGACAAAAAAGAAGCACTGGAATGCGGCATGGATGGATTCTTATCCAAACCGATAGTTATGGAGGAACTGCTTGCCGCATTACAGAAGAATCTGAAGTAGGTGTTTGTAAGTATGACAATACAAAGAAAAAAATTAACCGTAATATGTGCAGCCATATTTGTGTTTTGGGGAATGTGGATGATGCTGACAGTACATTGCCGGGCTGCCGAAACGAATCATGATGAAACACAGACAAACGAACAGAAGATCATCCGTGTCGGTTCATTCGAGGATACCTTCGATTATGTCGATAAAAACGGTGTCAGACGAGGATATGGCTACGAGCTCATGCAGGCTCTTGCAGGCTATACCGGATGGAAATTTGAGTATGTGAAATGTGACTGGTCCAACTGTTTTGATAAACTTGAAAACGGTGAGATTGATATTATGGGTGATATCTCTTACACCGACGAACGTGCACAAAAGATGCTTTTTTCAGATGAACCGATGGGCGAGGAAAAATACATGCTTTATGCTGATCTGTCCAATAGGGATAGCGGGACATCTGATTTCAAGTCTTTGGATGGAAAACGTGTAGGTGTGCTCTTAGGTACAGAGCCTGAGAGTATGCTGACGGAGTGGGAGAATAAGAATGGTATACACACAGAGCATGTAAATGTATATAATAATGATGATGTCGAAAAGAAATTAGCGAATCATGAGATCGATGCTTTTGTATCGCTGGAGGAATCCATCTGGTCTGAACAGGGAATATCATCGGTTGCCAATATTGGCAAATCAGGTATATATTTTGCAATAAATAAAGACCGCAGCGATATCAAGACAGAGCTGGACCGGGCAATGCGTCAGTTGGATCAGGACAGTCCGTTTTTTAAGGCAGATCTGTATAAGAAGTATTTTACCCTTGATTATAATCAGATCCTTACAGGAGAAGAAAAGTTCTGGCTGAAAGAACATGGCGCAATCCGGATTGGATTTTTGAGTACTGATCCGGCAGTTTTTTCCATGGATGAAGAGACTGAACAACTTACCGGTACGTTGGCAGAATATGTATCCTATGCCAAAGAATGCCTGGGAAATCAGACGCTGGAATTTGTTTTGCGGGAATATGATAACTATGACGAGCTGATTCAGGCACTGCAGGACCGGGAGATCGACGTGATCTTTTATGCCGGCAGAAATCCGTATCTCGCAGAAGAGAAAGGATATGCACTAACGAATACAGCCTGGACCTACAGCCTGATGGCGGTAACGGATGAGAAAAATTTTGACGAAAATGAAGTGTATACAGTAGCTGTGCCGAAGGAAAAAGAAGCCTTAAAACAGCATATTGCTTTCAGTTATCCGCAATGGAAGCTTGTAGATTGTGATTCGCTGGATGATGCGGCAGATATGGTCACGAACGGAAAAGCAGACTGTTTCCTCATGGGAGCAAGCCAGGCATTGATATATGATAACAGTCAAAATTTCAAAAGCATTCCACTTACCAAAACAATGGAGGCATGCTTTGCAGTAAGAACCGGAGAGGGAAGTCTTTTATCAATACTGAATAAAACATTGAAGGCCATGCCGTCGGATATGCTTACAAGTGCACTTGCTATCTACGACAGTACTGCAGATAAGGTGACATTTTCTGACTTTGTAAAAGACAATATGCTTGCCTTTTTTATTTCGGCAGGTGTTTTGGTATTCACCATCATTGGTATTATCCTTATACTTTTACAGAAAGCAAGGAAAGCAGAATCCGTCGCAAAGCTTGCAGCAAATGATACACAAAAACTCAATGACAAACTGGAAATCGCTTTGCAAAAAGCAGAGACGGCCAGTCTGGCAAAGACACGTTTCCTTAACAATATGTCACATGACATCCGTACTCCTATGAATGCAATTCTAGGCTATGCACAGCTTATGGAGGATGAACTAAAAGGAAAGGATCTGCCCGAAACATCAGAACATTTAAAAAAACTTCAGCAGTCAGGAAGCCTTCTTCTGTCGATCATAAATAATGTACTTGATATGGCACAGATTGAGAGCGGAAAGATGGAGATTGATGAGAACTATGCCCGGATTGAAGATATCCGGCAGACGTTGTTTGAAATATTTGAGGATGAAGCAAGGAAAAAGAAGCTTGCATTTCGTTACACAGTAAATCTAGAGCATGAACATATACTGACAGATATTACCAAGGTAAAAGAAATATTTGTCAATATCTTAAGCAATGCCATAAAATATACTCCATCCGGTGGTTCTGTTATGTTAAACATAGACGAATTGGCATGTGATGAGCCCGGGTACATGATCGTAAGGACCAGCGTGAGCGATACCGGAATCGGTATGAGCCGGGATTATCTGATAAAGATTTTCGACGCATTCACACGTGAGCGGAACACCACAAAGAGCAAAATCACAGGAAGCGGACTTGGAATGTCCATCGTAAAAAAATATGTTGATCTGCTTGGCGGAACAATCGAGGTAGAGAGTGAGCTCGGAAAGGGCAGTACCTTTACTGTAACACTAAAACACAGGATAGCGGATGAAAGCTATTATGTAAAAAACAATGATGAAAATCCAGAAACCTGTAGTGAAATACTTGAAGGAAAGAATATCCTTTTGGCAGAGGACAATGATCTGAATGCGGAGATCGCAGAAGTGATCCTTGAGCGTGCCGGACTTAAAATAGAACGTGTTGAGGATGGCATTCAGTGTGTAAACAGAATAATGAAAATGCCGGCAGGTACATATGATATGATCCTCATGGATATCCAGATGCCGCAAATGGACGGTTATAAAGCAACACGGGTAATCAGGCACCTGCCGGATAAGGATAAGGCATGCATACCGATCATTGCAATGACGGCAAATGCATTTGAAGAAGATAAGCGAAAGGCTATTGAGGCCGGAATGAATGATCATATAGCAAAGCCGATCCAGGTTGATAAGCTGTTGTTGACATTAAAGACTATATTGACGGAAAATATAATTTTATAAGAAGTGGTGAAAGAAATGGAAATATCTGACAGAGTCATCCTTGCAGGACTGATTTATTTCATGAAATTGAAAGGAGGTTCGGATTCGGCATTTACGCCGGATCTGGATCCAAATGCGAAGACCCAGACGGCGGAAGATACCAGCGGCGGCGAAAGCAAAGACCCGGACAAAGATAAGGATAAAGGAACACCGGGCGGTGGGAACGGACAGGGCTCGGGCAAGAAAAATCACTAATTCCAGTGCAGTGAACTTTGAGGGAAGCTGGAACAATCTGTTGCTCCAGCAGAAATATTATCGGTATAATGATGGATATTCTTACAGTCAGTGGATCAGAGATATGCGCTCCGGCAAAACAGACGGCAGGTTCTCAGTCGCCATCCACGGCGTTGAATCTACCATCTCCTACAAGAGCATCACCAGCATGCCGGGCTGGTACGTGATCGTAGAGCTTGCAAACCAGGACATCTCAGACATCACCCAGCAGTTCTCACTGCTTGGAGGAATCTTCGGCAGCATCCTGGGGCGTTACGGGGGAGATGAATTCGTAGTCTGCCTGAGAGGTGTCACCCGGAACGAAGCTTATACCTATATGCAGGAATTCCAGAGCTGGCTCACTCCTCTGACTCTGAGCACAGGAGAAGAAGCAGAGCTTTCTGTCAGCGCCGGCGGTGCCGCATATCCGAATCAGGGGGAAGACTTTGTATCTCTGTGCCGAAAGGCAGACGCAGCACTGTATGAGGTGAAACGGAACGGTAAGGGAGATTTTAGGATGAAAGACTGATATGAGCCAGATAGCAGACTGGCTTACGGTAATCGAACATAATTATTTCATTCTATGGCACCGGAAATCTGCAGGCACTTCTTAGGGTGTCTATGATCAGTTTGCTTTCTATATTATTACAGATTGGAATACATGCAACGCTTGGATGGAATACAAAGGAAGTTGATGAAAAAGTCAGAGATTCCGTGAGAGATGGTAAGAACCGGAAAGTAAAAATGATGCTTCGTTATGAGTGGATTTACAGAAAGCCTGAAAAAAGGTATTCACGAAACGAATATAGTGTATGACGGAAGAGGTGTTGGCAAGTATGCAACACCTCTTTGTGAGTTATTCTACTCAGTCAATTTCATAACGCATCATTACTCAAATACTACATTTTTGCAAAGCACCTGGTCAAATGTGGTATGTAAATCCCGTCCCTGTTCATCATCTCCCGGCTCAATTACATTTTTCAAACATGTATCATACAATACTTCTGCTCTCTTATTCTCTGCAAACCATTGATAAGAAACATCATTCTGCTCCTGCCAGCTGTCCAACGCAGTTTCAGGCTGTCTTGCACATATGCCCACATATTATCAGGCATGACCTTTTCCAAATTAGCCGATACATATTCTGGAAATGTAAACCCGCGTATTTTGCAACAGAAAAAAAGATAAACAGTATATAACAGTTGACAACAGTGCTGTGCTGTTATATACTGTTTACAACAGGAGGAAACATATGAAGATTATAATCAATAATTCGTCGATGGTACCAATCTATGAACAAATTATGGAGCAGATCAAAGCACAGATTATCTCCGGAGAATTAAAAGAAAATGATATATTGCCGTCCGTGAGAACGATGGCAAAGGAACTGAAGATCAGTGCACTTACAGTGAAGAAAGCATATGACAATCTGGAAGCGGAAGGTATGACAGTCACGGTTCATGGGAAGGGAACTTATGTTGCGGCATCCAATACACAGCTGATGGAAGAAGAACGCAGAAAAGAAGTTGAGACAGATCTGGAAGCAGCGATCCAGAAGGGAAGGCGCTGCGGAATGAAAGAGGAAGAGATTCGTTCATTATTTGAACTCATCATGGAGGATGAATACTTATGTTAGAAATCAAAGGGGTTAAGAAAAGCTACGGCGAATTTCAGTTAGACTGTTCATTAAATGTAGAAAAAGGAAGAATTACTGGTCTGGTCGGAGAGAACGGAGCCGGTAAGAGTACCTTATTCAAAGCAATGCTCGGACTTATTTCTTATGATGGCGGCGAGATAAAGATCATGGGAAAAACACCGGAACAGTTAGGTGAAAAAGAGAAAGAAGAGTTGGGAGTTGTTCTGGCAGAAGCCGGATTCAGCGGTTATTTGAAAGGGAAAGATGTTGAGGCAGTTCTGGCAAGATTGTATCCAGGATTTGAAGCAGAAAAATTCCATCTGATGTGTGACAGATATCAGATTCCGTTGAATAAATTTATAAAAGAGTATTCAACAGGTACGAAAGCAAAATTGAATCTGATCATTGCATTGACACACCAGGCAAAATTTCTAATGATGGATGAGCCGACAGCAGGACTTGATGTCGGAGCAAGGGAAGCGATGCTGGACATTTTAAGAGAATATATGGAAGAAGAGCCGGAGAGAAGCATCCTGATCAGTTCACATATTTCTTCGGATCTGGAGCATCTGTGTGATGACATCTATGTGATTCATAAAGGAAAGATTGTACTTCATGAAGAGATGGATACGATTCTTGAAAAATATGCGGTGTTGAAAGTCAGTGAGGCGCAATATCAGGCAGTGGATAAAAGTTACATTTTGAAAGAGAAAAAAGAGAACTTTGGAATTTCCTGCCTGACGAACGAGAAGCAGTATTATATAGAAAATTATCCGGAGATCGTAGTGGAGAGTAGCTCACTTGATCAGGTGATTCTTATGTTGACAGGAGGCGAGAGATAATGAAAGGAATCAGAGGACTGCTGGAAAAGGATTTTCGGTTGTTTTTCCGGCAAGGCAGCAATCTTTTTCTGATGTTGGCGTTTATGGCATTATTCTTTATACTAACGGGAAAAACAGGAGCTACCTTCATTGCAATGTATATTCCATCCGTTATGGCAGTATATTCAGGGAATACGATCAGTTATGATGAAAATGAACATGGCTACACGTATTTATTCTCTTTACCTGTAAACAAAAAAATATATGTCAGAGAAAAATACATGTTTTCCTTTATTATGACAGTGTTTGGATGGGGGATTGGAGTAATCTGTGCAGGAATTGCTGTATTCATAAAGCCGGGAGAAGTTTTTGATTTGGAAATGTTGGCAATGGAGCTGATCACAATTTTTGTGTTTCAGGCGATTGCGGGGATTGTGATTGCAATTCGGTTAAGGTTTGTAGGAGAGAAAGGACGATTTGCACTGCCAATTGCAGTTTTAATTGTTTTTGCAAGTTGTTATATAATTGGATTTTTTGTGAGGGCCAACTCGGGATTAAAAGAAAGTATTTCGTATATGATAGGAGAAACAGGCAATTTTGGAATCGCGATTGCACTGATTGTATTAAGTCTGATTGTATGGTTTGCTTCGTATAAGTACAGTATGAGAGTTATGAAAAAGAAAGAGTTTTAACAATTATAAGGATTCAGACACAAAGCATTCTGATATTCCAGGAGGGTTCGCACAATTGACAAAAGAAGGATATTTCCGACTGACCGGAAGACTGAAGCGAATCCTGTGATCGATCGGAGCAGATAAGACACCGTCAAGAGTTTATCCGATGGAAATTGAAAATGTATTGAGCAGGCATTCTGCCGTGGATAAATGTGCGGTAGTAGGAAGAAATAGAAACGGCAGAAAAATCGAAAATATAAAAAATATAGAAAAGTAAGAGCAAGAAAAATTTTGTTTGACTTTTTGAAAAAGAGGCAATATAATTACAAGAAACGAGTAGCAAGTAAGCGTAAATCCAGTTTACCGGCTACTCGTTTTTGTTTTGCAAAAAGTAAATATCGCCATGAAAAAGTGTGTAGCGTGTCAGCGTAAGTCCAGCTTATATGACAGGGTACGCACTTTTTTTGTGTCAAAAAGAAAGGAGTTTAAACGAAATGGCGGAAAGCAACAAGATGAAGGAGATGCCGGTGAATAAGCTGATAGTCCAGATGGGAATCCCGATGATCTTATCCATGGCATTGCAGGCAGTCTATAACATAGTAGACAGTGCGTTTGTGGGAAATATGAGAGTAGGCAGTGAAGCAGCACTAAATGCTTTGACACTGGTATTTCCGGTGCAGATGCTTATGGTGGCAGTGGGGATTGGAACCGGTGTAGGAACCAATGCACTTCTTGCAAGGACACTTGGACAGGGGAACAGTAAAAAAGCTGCAAAGGTAGCAGGAAACAGTCTGTTTCTTGGCATGATTATTTATGTGGTCTGCTTATTGTTTGGTATCTTTGGGGTGAAAGCATATATTTCATCGCAGACAGTAGATGCAGAAGTATTGGAGATGGGAGTCAGCTATCTGAGGATATGCTGCGTAATCTCTTTTGGTATTATTTTCTTTTCTTTATTTGAAAAGTTATTGCAGGCAACAGGACGTTCTCTTTATTCCACGATTGGACAGGTGGTTGGCGCAGTTGTAAATATCATTCTTGATCCGATCATTGCATTTGCTTATGGAATGAGAAGCAAAAAGAGAATTCAGGATGGAATCAAATATGGTCTGATCTATACGGTTATATTAATGATTCTGGGAATTGTAATTACAGAGATTTTTCCAGGGGGATTTGCAACGCTGTTTAATGCAGGGGCGTCCAGAGAATATTTTATCGGAGCAATGAGGATAATCTCAGTAAGCTTCTTGTTTGCCGGAATCAATATTGCTTATCAGGGCATTTATCAGGCATTGAATGGTGGCGTGGAATCACTGGTTATTTCGCTTCTGAGACAGTTTATTATTATTCTGCCGCTGGCTGGAATTTTTTCCGTGTTTGTCAGAAATGGTGAGATGACAGTTTCGCTGATCTGGTGGGCATTTCCAATTACTGAAATTATTTCATGCTTTGTAGGATATGTGTTCTTGAAGAGAATCAGTAAAAATAAAGTTGATGTTTTGAATTAAGGAGGAATCAGAGATGGGAAAAAGAATCATTACAATCAGCAGAGAATTTGGAAGTGGCGGACGTTTTATCGGAGAAGAAACAGCGAAGAAACTTGGGATTACTTATTATGATAAAAATATCATTAATGAGATTGCAGAGAAGTCTGGTTTATCTCCGGAATATGTCCGGGAAAGTGCAGAATTATCTCCGAAGAAAGGATTATTTGCATATGCATTTGCCGGACGTGATATCACAGGAAAATCCATAGAAGACATGGTGTATGAGGCGCAGAGAAAGGTTATTTTAGAACTGGCTGATAGGGAATCTTGTGTAATTATCGGAAGAAATGCAGATTATATCCTGAAGGATCGGGATGATGTATTGAACGTATTTATCCATGGGGATATGCCGGAAAAAACACAGCGTATTATGGACTTATATAATGTAGGAGAAAAGGAAGCTGTCAAAATGATGGCAGATACGGATAAAAGGCGTATGACGAATTATAATTTTTACACCGATCAGAAATGGGGAAAGGCCAGTAATTATACGTTGTGTCTGAACAGCTCGAAGCTTGGATATAACAGATGTGAGAAGATTATTATGGAGTGTAGTTGTAATCCTTGATGAGGCAACTACTTACACAGATCCAGAAAACGAGGCGATCCTGCAGAATTCTATCGTAAAACTGGGAGCAGGGAACACGCTTTTTCTGTTCATCCATCTGCCGGACCAGAAGATCCATGGCAGTTTTGGCAATCGGAGAATCGGGATGATTGAAGTATCTTGATATGGTAGTTTTTGAAAAATGTGTGTATTCAGCAATATCTGCAAAAGTTACCTGTAATATCTTTTGGTATAACAATTCTCATGAAAAAACGCAATGCTAAAATAACTGATTACTTAACTGGTTAATTTAATACACAAAAGTGTTGACAGAAAGAGATGGATATAGTATTATCGAACTATAAAGTAACCGGTTACGTAACCGGTTATACACGAAGGGTTAATAGAGGAATGGAGGAAGAAGTGCATGAAACTTATCTACAGGATATGAACAGCAAATATGTTTATCCAATTATCTTTCAATTAAACAGAAATACTTTGATCAATGTCAGAAGTCAGTGAGTGAAGAAAAATAACGATACGAACAACAGGAGAATTTGCATGAGTGAGATGTTAGAAAAGGCTAGAAAATATGAAGAAGAACAAGGAAAGCAGATAAAAGCAGAAGACAGACCGGCTTTTCATGTGAGTCCATATGTCGGATGGATGAATGATCCGAATGGATTTTCATATTATCAGGGTGAATACCATTTATTTTATCAGTATTATCCATATGATACACACTGGGACAGTATGCATTGGGGGCATGTGGTAAGTAAAGACTTATTACATTGGAAATATCTTCCAGCAGCTCTTGCACCAGATGAAGAATACGATAAGGGTGGATGTTTTTCGGGAAGTGCAATAGAGTTGGATGACGGTAGACAATTGCTTATGTATACAGCCGTAGATCATGAAACATTAGAAGATGGAAGTAAAAGAGATATACAGACACAGGCGGTAGCTGTCGGAGACGGAAGAGATTATGTAAAATATGAGAAGAATCCGGTTTTAACAGAAAAGGATATTCCGGAAGGTGCAAGTAAAGTAGATTTCCGTGATCCAAAAATCTGGAAAGGAAAAGATGGAAATTTCTATTGTGTGATCGGAAGCAGACCGGCAGATGGAAGCGGACAGATTCTTCTTTACAGAAGTGAGAATGGATTTGACTGGGAATTTGTCAGCATCCTTGCAGAAAATAAGAAACGTTTTGGAAAAATGTGGGAATGTCCGGATTTCTTTGAACTGGATGGAAAACACGTTCTCCTGACAAGTCCGCAGGATATGCTGCCGGAAGGCTTGGAATATCATAACGGAAACGGCACTTTATGTATCATAGGAGAAATGGACAAGGATACATATACCTTAAAAGAGCAGTTTACGCAGTCTGTGGATTATGGAATTGATTTTTATGCAATGCAGACGGTGAAAGCATCGGATGGCCGCAGAATTATGATTGGCTGGATGCAGAACTGGGACACACTGGCTCATCGTGATAATGATTCGAAGTGGTTTGCACAAATGAGTCTGCCGAGAGAATTATCTGTGAAAAACGGAAGACTTTATCAAACGCCGATTAAAGAACTTGATGCAATGCGTAAAAACAGAGTTGAGTACAACAATGTATTAATAAATAATGATACGATCTCATTAGATAAAATCGAAGGACGAACGATAGATATGGAGCTTGTGATACGTCCGGAAGATAAAGAAAATGGCTATAAGAAATTCGCATTACGTTTTGCACAGAATGAGAGGTTTCATACAGAATTGTGCTTCCGCCCGGATGAGTCTGTCCTGAAAATTGACAGAAAATTTTCAGGAAGCGAACGAGCATTGGTTCATCAGAGAAGATGTCTGGTAAATGGAGATGCCGATGAATTAAAGCTTCGTGTGGTTTTGGATAGATTTAGCGTAGAAATATTTATCAATGATGGCGAGCAGGTTATGTCGGCTGTCATATTTACAGAACAAGAGGCAAAAGGAATTTCATTCTTTGCTGAAGGCGCAGCTAAAATAGATATAGTGAAATATGATTTGGTTTAGAAAATGCATGATAAAACTTGCATAGAGTTTGAAGACGCATGGATAATGATAGGGGGGATTCCTAAAACGGGAATCTCCTTTGCAGTATAGGAGCATAGAGTATTGATGATAGAGGAAAGAAGAAAAAAATATGAGAAGGAACTGCATGAAAAATATCTGCAGTTATATCACAATGAACAATGTTATGAAGAACTAATGCAGATGCTGGAAGAAGCTTATCAGAACAGACCAGCGGAGCTTAGGCGATTAGATGACAGAAGAGAGAAAGAACCAAACTGGTATCGTAACAGAACCATGCTTGGAATGACGATGTATCCGAAGTTGTTTGCGGGTGGATTAAAAGGTGTGATAGAACACTTGGATTATTTGTCAGAGCAGAAGATTACCTATCTTCATTTAATGCCGCTTTTAAAGATGCCTCATCCATATAATGATGGTGGGTATGCGGTGGAAGATTTCAAGCAGGTCGATCCGGAAATAGGAACAAACGAAGAGTTAAAAAGACTGACAAAAGAGCTGAGAAAGCGTGGCATCAGCTTATGTCTGGATGTAGTTATGAATCATACGGCAGATACACATGAGTGGGCGATACGAGCCAAGAGAGGCGAACAGGAATATATGGATCGCTATCAGTGCTATGAGACGCGAGAAATTCCGGATCAATTTGAAAAGACAATGCCGCAGGTGTTTCCGGAAACTGCTCCAGGAAATTTCACATGGTGTGAAGAGATGCACAGACATGTACTGACAACATTCTATCCTTATCAATGGGATTTGAATTATCATAATCCGAAAGTATTTAATGAAATGATTGGGAATATCCTGTATCTGGCAAATCTCGGAGTAGAAGTCTTTCGTATTGATGCAGTTCCTTATATCTGGAAAGAATTAGGAACAAATTGTAGAAATCTTCCACAAGTGCATCTTATTGTACGAATGTTACGAATGATTCTTGAGATGGTTTGTCCTGGTGTAATCCTGAAAGGCGAGGTTGTTATGGAACCAAAGGAACTTCCGGTTTACTTTGGAACAGAAAACGAACCGGAATGTCATATGTTATACGGAGTTTCCAGCATGGTAAATCTCTGGGCAGCACTGGCTACGAGGGACACAAGGATGTTGAAACACCAGATGGATGTGATCCACAGTCTTCCGAAGAATTGTTATTTTGTCAATTACCTTCGCTGTCATGATGATATTGGCTGGGGGCTGGATGAAGAACAGGAGAAAAAGCTGGAAATAAACCCGATTCGGCACAAAGAATATTTGTATCATTTCTTTGAAGGTACTTATCCATATAGCTTTGCGCGAGGAGAATTATATAATTACGATCCGGTGACCAAAGATGCCAGAAGCTGTGGAACAACGGCAAGTCTGTGTGGAATCGAAAAAGGTGGATTTGAAGGAGATCTTGAGCAGGTGAAACAGGGAATCCAGAGAGTGCTCATGATGCATGCGGCATGTATGAGCATGGAAGGATTTATAATGCTTTCATCCGGGGACGAGATTGGTCAGGTAAATGATTATGATTATAAGAAAAACCCGGATATTGCTGCGGATAGCAGGTATCTGCACCGCAGTTTGTTCCGGTGGGACAATGCAGACAAGAGAAAAGAAGCAGGTACTGTACAGTATGAAATTTGGCATGGCCTGAAGCAGATGGAAGAAATGAGGCGTCAGGAGGATTGTTTTGGTGAGACTGCCAGTATTTCTACCTGGGACACAGGAAATTATGCGGTTTTTGCAATCAGAAGAACAGTAGGAAATGAAGAATTAATCTGTCTGGCTAATTTTTCAGAATATGGGCAGAATGCATGGCTGAACTGTCTGGAAGGTGAATATGAGGATTTATTTACAGGAGAAAAACTGGAAATGAATTCGGTATGGATGAATCCTTATCAGTACAGATGGTGCGTGAAAAAATAGGAATCTTATGAAAAAAGCAGTGTCAGATTTGTCGTAAATGTCGTAAATTTGTGGTCAAAAAATGATGAGAAATGGATATCTGATCCTGAATCTCACCTATAAATCCGGTGAGCAGATGGAGCAACTTGGCAAGTATGGTTTTCTTCGCAGAGATGGAAATCCGTAAAACGAAAAAAGAAGTAAAGGCCAGAATCGAAAAAATGAGGGATAAAATTTCTCAGATGTTTTTACTTGGAAGTCTTTCGGGGATTGCAGTGCTAGGAGATGTAATCAGAGAATATCTGCTTGTGAATTTAATTGTGTTATTTGTGTTTGTCAATATGGGAATCATACTGATTAGAATGTATCTTCGGAAGAGTATGTAAATTATTATTTCAATGACCAGATGAGGGTATAAATTGCATTCCAAGTGCAGTGAATATAATGCGCATGAACATGAAATTTTAAATATTATGAAGACAAAATTTGGTTGATTAACCAGGTAAAAGTGATATACTGAATGCATAAGAAAAGAAACCGTGTGGAATTACAGTTTTGTTTTCACACGGTTTTTTAGAAAATGAGAGTTAGATATTACTAACATAGGCACTGGCAGTTTTTTTGAAAATGAAAAAGAGGACGGATTTCTATGAGAATATTGATTTATGGTGCAGGTGTGATTGGATCCTTGTATGCGGTCTTATTTGCAGAAACTGGTTATGATACGAGTATTTATGCCAGAGGTAAAAGACTTGAGTTTTTAAAGAAAAATGGACTGCTTTATAAGAAAAACCAGAACATAAGGCGGGCAGAAGCCACGATTCTTGGAGAATTGTCAGATAATGATGCTTACGATTTTATTTTGCTAACTGTCAGGGAAAATCAGCTATATGAAGCACTTGCTGAATTAAAAAATAATAAAAGCAATATAATTGTTACAATGGTAAATTCATTGGACAGTTATAAAAAATGGGAAGATATTGTTGGAAAAGGGAGAATATTGCCTGCTTTTCCAGGAGCGGGCGGAAGTATAAATAATGATGGTATCCTTGATGCAGCACTCACTCCAAGAATGATTCAGCCGACAACATTTGCAGAAATATCAGGAAATAAATCCGAAAAGACAAAGCAGTTTTCAAAGATATTAAGGCATGCTCATATACCATATCAGAAAGTAGTGGATATGCATATGTGGCAATTATGTCATCTTGCCATGGTGGTGCCGATTGCAGATGCATATTACGAAGCAGATTGCCCGGAAAGAGCGGGAAAAGACTGGAAGATTATGAAGAAAACAGCAAAAAAATTGAAAAGAAATTTTAGCTTTTTGCGAAAACAGGCAGGTAGGCTGTCACCTTGTAAAATGAATATTTTTCGTTTTTTACCACTGCCAATTATGACGATTATGCTTGCTGTTACATTCGAAAGTAGCTTTGGAGATAAATTTATGTATCAACATGCCAGGAAGGCACCAGATGAAATGAGGGAGCTGCATAAGCAATTTTATGCTTATATGAAAAAACTAAAGGAGGCCAGATATGAAATTTTATGAAAGTGGAGACAGTAGTAAACCAGTGATATTTTTATTTCCTGGTACCTGTTGCCTGTATAGCAGCTTTGAACATGTACTGGATAGATTACATTCTTATTTTTACACGGTAACAGTTTCTTATGATGGATTTGATCCAAATGAGAAAACAGAATTTTATTCAATGGAAGATGAATGTGAAAAGATTGAGCTGGAAATCAAGAAAAAGTATGGTGGAAGAATTAAAGCAGCGTATGGGTGTTCCCTTGGTGGAAGTTTTGTATCCCTTTTGATTCAGCGAAAAAGAATTCATATAGATCATGGCATTATTGGGAGCAGTGATATGGACGAAGCAGGTCGTCTTGTGGCAAAAATCAAGTCATCCATGGTAGTCCCTTTCATGTATAAAATGATACATACAGGTGCTCTTCCGAAATTTATGCAGAAAAAACTGAATAAGACAGATGAGGTTAAAAAAGAATTATATAATGGATTTTTGAATATGTTTGGAATCGGTAAAGGAGGAAATCCGTGGATTACAAAACAGAGTATTTATAATCAGTTCTATTCGGATCTGGTTACGAAAGTCCAGCATGGAATTGATGTGCCGGGAACAACTATCCATGTGTTTTACGCTACAAAGATGGGTAAAAAATATGAAAAGAGATATTGGACTTATTTCAAAAATCCGGATATTCGGAGACACAACATGCAGCATGAAGAACTGTTTTGCTGTCATAGTGCAGAGTGGGTGGAAGAAGTAAGAAAGGCAGTGGAAGGCGATAGATAATGAAAGAAAAAGTGAATGTGACAGGTGTTCCGGAAACGATGGTACAGACCTTGTATGCAAGAGCAAAAGAAACAAAAAAACAAAATGCAAAGATCAAAGATGAGATTGCAGTAGAACTTGTGGAAAAGCTGGAATATGACTTTTCTATAGCAGATAAAGATAACGCTATGAACTATGGTGTGATTGCAAGAACAATTGTATTAGACCGGATGGTTGAGCAATATTTGAAGAAGCATGAAAATACAGTTGTCGTAAATATTGCATGCGGACTGGATACCAGATGCTACCGGATGAAGGGAAAATATCTGCGCTGGTATAATGTAGACCTTCCGGAAACAATGAAAATAAGGAGCCAGTTCCTTACCGAAACTGATCCGGTGTATCAGATTGCAAAGTCTGCAATGGATGATTCCTACATAGATGATATCGATTATCACGGTAAGAATATTCTGGTAATAATCGAAGGACTTACAATGTATTTGTATGAGAAAGATATCAGGAAGATGTTTTCTATTATTGATAAATCATTTCAGAAAGTTACAGTAATGGTCGAAACCATGTCACCCTTTGTTGTAAAGCATATGAAAGAGAAATCCATAGAGGGAAGCAATGCAAAATTCACATGGGGAGTTAAGAACAGAAAGGAGCTGCAAAGAATCATACCGGCATTTTCTGTTCAGCAGGAAGTCAGTCTTGTTGAAGGAATGAAAGAGCTTATGCCTGTTTATTGTGTAATAGGTAAGATTCCGGCTGTTCGGAATATCTCAAATAAAATAATAGTTTTGGAGAAACGTGGCCGATATTAAGGAGATGATACAAATGAAGAAAAGACATTTTGATGTGGAAACAGATGGATTTTATGGAGCATATTGGAAATGTAAAACAGGCTCCGACTGTGCAATGATAGTAATGATCGGAGATGATCCAGAGGATTATCTGGCGCGTACATCTGTGAAATGGCTACATAAACTCGGCGTAAATGTGATGACGATGTCACCTGGAAAAAAGGATTATGGACATCATAATTATCCATTGGAACGTATAGAGAAAGCAATCAATTGGTTAAAAGCACATGGTGATCAGAAGATAGGAATTGTCGGGGCATCTACTACAGGAACACTTGCATTGACTGCTGCTTCTTATTTTAAAGATATCACATTAACGATTGGTCTGACACCGAGTGATTTTATCTGGCAGGGGTTTATGCAGGGCAAAAAAGATGGTTGTAAGGAATGGCCGATTGATGGAGAATCTCTTTTTTCTTACAAAGGAGAACCCCTTCCGTATATGCCTTTTTGCTGTAAACATCCAGATTACTGGCATGTGATTGAGAAAGAAACAAAACGGACCGGTGATATGATCAATTCAAGAAAACTATTTGATGACTCGGAAAAGGCTCATCCAATCACAGAAGACGAGATGATCAAGATTGAAAAAATCCATGGAACGTTATTGTTGATTGGTGCGGAAGATGATGTGTTGTGGGATACTGCAAAATATATCCGCCGAATGAAACAGCGAATGAAAGAACACCATCATACATGCAGATTAGAGTTTGTAATTTATGAGCATGGAACCCATTTCGTTTTTCCAGATAGCATGCTAAAGACAATGCTCCCGGTTGGCTCCGGACTCTTTGTGAAACTGGCATTTCAGGCAGCAAGAAAATATCCGGAAGAATGTCGCAGAGCACGACTGGATATTGACCAGCGGGTAAGAAATGCTGTTGCAAAATGGAAAAGAGTAGATAGATAAAAGATAAAGAAAATCTAAACAGTAGACTTGACAAATTCTTGTAATGAGTTAAAATATAACAGTGTTATATAACACTGTTATATTTTGAAAAGAAGTTTAGAGGATACGAAAAGAATGTCGACGAAAGCAGAAGATACACAGAAAAACATATTAGATACAGCCAGAAAACATTTTCTGAAAGATGGTTTGACAGGAGCATCTTTAAGAAATATTGTAAAAGATGCAGAGCTTACTACTGGCGCATTTTACAAATATTATCCGACGAAAGAGGCACTTTTTGATGCACTGACGGATCCTTATATGGAACATATTTATCAGATTTATGACCAGATCGTTGAGGAGTTTGAAAAGCTTTCTGCCAGTGATCAGACAAGGAATATGTCGGATA
>ENA-OQNI01000796-OQNI01000796.1-human-gut-metagenome-genome-assembly--contig:-NODE-796-length-28471-cov-10.133326_pt1 | contig 28471 bp, 55 predicted proteins | sample MGYA00242627_ERZ504876 | MGnify/ENA primary metagenome ERZ504876 (study PRJEB26092, sample SAMD00036386) | human gut metagenome | host: Homo sapiens | study: EMG produced TPA metagenomics assembly of... | reverse complement strand
GACCCCAAGCATGATATAGAAAACTGCTGTTCATAACTGTACATTTGTTGGTCGCAATTCAAATATACAATTTGTTCAGCGGTTTTCCTTTTTAGGAAACTATCACTCGAAATGTCGGATGAACCATTTTAATCCAATAAATATTGAATATGGGACAAGTAATTAAGTTAGGCGCACAAGGCAAGAAGGAACTTGCTGTCGCCTTTAAAGTAACAACGGCTTATGTCGGACAGGTTTTGTCCGGTCAGAAGAAGAGTGGTAAAGCCCCAGCAATTTGGGAAGCCGCCAAGAAACGGAACGACAGCAAGCTGTACAATGTTGACGAAATCGCCAAGCATGAAACAGTCAGAATACTCGACAACAAGGGTAATGTGAAAGCGGAACGTACTAATTAATAATATATTATTATGGAAACACTGAACAACAACCAGCAGACAACAGGTCTGCAAACATTTTCCGGCAACACAATGAGCCGCCGTATAGCCGACAGACTGACGAAGCTGGCTATCTCCCACAAGAACAAAGGCATCATATATCCCGAACCTGTTCCGGTATACAGACAACTGCTGATAGAATGGGAGGAACAGGGATGATCACTTATACGATGGGTATCAACCTTGAATACCTGAGGATCGTGATAACGATCTGGCGTGAATACGGGATGCTCTGCCCGATCATCATTCCCAAGGACCAGGACGCCGAAGGGGCGGTGATGGTGAAGATAGGACCGACAACCGACATGAAGGTCGCGGAGATGGTCGACAAGATATGGGACATAGCCGGCGCGAAGCGTCTGGTCAAGGAAATTGAAAAATAAACCAGTTCAAAATCAACACACTTATTAATCTATAAACGATGAAAAAGAAAAAAGCTATAAGAACACTGATTGAGATTGATGAAGTGTTCCAGAATGTAGAGCCCGGACATTTTTTCGTAGTAAGAATCTTCGGCATTCCGATAGCACGGTTCAACCAGATATCACGGCATATCGAAGAAGATGATGAAGAGGAATAGAATTATTATCAATTAAAATTAACACACCATGAAATTTGATATTCAATTTGACGAAGTGCACAAGATTGCGATACAGATAGAGGAGCTGGCGCACAAGCTGGCAGCGGAAACCTCCAAGGAAGGTTCCCGTGACGAGAACAGTATTTATGTATATTCAGCTGAAATCGCCCGTCTGGCTTTCCCTATCACGCCGACAGTGGACGGAGCGCGTCCTGCAAGACCCTTATGTATTCACTACCCCAGTCTCGTGAAGATCGAGAACACATTCCGAAACAGAAGACTGGATATATTGACTGACAATGTTGACAGCCAGCGTAAAAGTATGGATCAGTAGAGGGTTATTATCCAGGAAGAAGGCTATCTCCCCTAGTTTGTATGGAGAAGTCTTGTTTTTGTCCGAAAGGCTGGATGTCATAAACAGAAGACCGGGCTTCCATGCTTCTCCAAAACCGGATAATATTTTAAACACTCTTTTAATAGCAGCCTCATTAGTAGCCCTGCAAGAAACAGTTACCTGATAGGTGTCAATAGATTCATCATTCATGACTAATAATTTTTAAAATTCGACATAGCAAAAATAACAATAAACCCTGAAGGGCGCGTCCAATCCGGCAATAATTTTAAAATTCGACACTTTATCTTTATCCGGATGCGCCCTTAATTAAAAACCGAAAGCAATGAGAACATTCAAAATTATCCATATAACAGCCGCTGTCATCGGCCTTGTGGTAGTGCTCAGACTGGCGGACAACCTCCGTTCCACCTTCAACGAGAACCTTGCCGCCTCGGTCCTTGCAGTCGTATGCTGCCTTTCCCTTATCGGACAAAGGTATTACAGGGAGGAAAAATAGGACACGCGGTCAGGGAGCCGGAAGGCGGCCCTCGTTTCCGGTCCGACGCCGGAAACCGCACAAGGTTAAACAATAAAACGGTTGATATGGCTGTAATCTATAATGACAAGGTATGTATCTACGCCAACGAGCTGATCATGTATGATCCGAAACGCAAGGTGGGCTCCGAGAAGGGCTTCCTCCCGCGAGGGACATACGACAGCAAGGTAAACCGGAAGCAGATCATCATAGCAAGAAGAAGCATTCCTAATTCTCCCGCTCTGGTGGAGTTCGACTCGCTGGAAGTATACATACAGCAATTATACATCAAATATTACGGTGATCCCCATGAGGATGTTGAACGTGCCGCCACCAGCCCGCTTGAGAGGGCGGTAGGGTACAACGAAGCCGCCTACTCCTTCTTCACCACCTACAGGGACGGTGCGGGAAAGCCGCTCAGACCGGAGAAGGTCACGCTCTATACGCTCCAGGCACGTGTCCTGGATGCAGTCATCCGGCTGCGCGACAGCAATGCGGAATGCGGTTTCGGACGTGGCGGATCCCGTTTCAACGTATGGGACAGGCTGAGTGAGATGGTGAACGATCTGCTGAAAGTGCGGGACAGCAAAGGCAACACCCGCTATCCCCACAAACTTCCTTCGACGGGAAAGACGCTCAAACGTAAAGTGGACCAGTATGAGGCGGAAGGCTTCATCGCTTTGGTGCACAAGAACAAGGGCAACACGTCCGCCGCCCTGATACGGGACGAGGAGGACGAGGCGATCATGCACAAGCTGCTTTCCCAGCACATGAATTTGAACAACGCACAGATCATGGAACAGTATAACAAGATAGCCTCCATATTGGGGAAACCGGAAATCAAGAGTCCTGTCACGGTGGACAGGTACCGGAAGATGATGGAATCCACCACCCTGGGGCACCAGCGCGGTACCGCCGCGCTGAGGAACTCCCTTGAGATGCAGCACAAGCGCGAGGCTCCGAAGACCGCCATGACCTATTGGACACTGGACGGATGGGACGTGGAACTGGTCTACCAGAAGAGGCAGCCGGTGGACAAAAAGGTGAACGGTGAGACAAGGACTTACAAGACGACCACCATCCACAACCGCAAGACCATCGTGGTGGTACTGGACGCCTGCGGCAAGTACCCGATAGGATACGCCGTCGGCGACCATGAGAGCCCGGCATTGATACGCGAGGCGTTGCGCAACGCCATCAAGCACGCCCGGGAACTGTTCGGTGCACGGTACAAGCCGTTGCAGCTGCAGAGTGACAACTACCAGAAGGGGGTAATGGTTCCGTTTTATGAGGCGATGACGGTGCACTACATTCCCGCCGCGCTCCACAACGCCAAGGCCAAGATCATCGAGCCGTACTTCAATTATCTGAACAAGACGTACTACCAGCTGGAGAAGAACTGGAGCGGTGTGAACATCAACAGCAGGCGCGGCTCCCAGCCCAATATAGAGATCCTGAACAAGAACCGCCACCTGATCCCCGACGAGGAGGGCGTGCTGGCGCAGATACACGGCATCATGCAAAGGGAGCGGGCCAAGAAGCTGGAGGCGTACATGGCCGCATGGGAACGCACCCCCATGGAACGCCGGATGCCGTTCTGTGACGAGGAGTACCTGTTTCTCATGGGCGACACGACGGGACGCACCAACCGGCTCACCGGCAAGGGGCTGCTGATCGAGCTCTTCGGGGAGAGGATCAATTACGAGAGTTTCAACATGGAGTTGCGCAATCATTTCCACGAGGACTGGTCCGTGCACTACGATCCCGACGATTTGTCGCAGGTGCTTATCGTCAATGCAGAATCCACCAAAGGGCACCGGCTGGCAAAGGAGACCGGGGACCTGAAGTTCCTCCTGCAACGTGACATGAAGACACCGATGGCCCTGATCGACCAGAAACCCGAACATTTCGAGCACCGCAGGAAGGTGGACGAGTTCAACCGGCAGTTCGAGCGGCGGTATGTGGCCAGACAGGAGCAGGTGGACGAGGTGATAACCGCCATGCAGGAGCGGAACCCGCTTCTGAAGAGCAACAGCCTGTTGGACCGTGCCCTGCTCACTGACAGCCGGGGACGGCACAAGGACCGCAAGTATGAGGCGCGCGGCCAGACGGTGGAGGATGTGGATTTTGAAGAGATTGCGCCCGGACCTCTCAGGGTTCCGTCCCCTCTTGCGGATGACGATTACGAATGGGACGACGCCGACATGAATTTTTCAAGATGATTTAATAACACTTAAAAACAGCATAATTATGGATAAGGAAGCATTGAAACAGTACATAGAGAATTTGATAGAACGTGGTTCAAAACCTTCAGAACTGGCCCGTCGCTGCGGCGTGTCCGACGCGGCGATGTCCCAGTTCCGCTCCGGCAAGTACGGTGCGAATGACGACAACCTGGCGGTCAGGATCGCCACAGGCCTTTATTTCTATGAGAATTCCCGCAATGTGGTTGATACCGTAACCTCTTACCGGCAGGTGAAGCGGGCGTTCGAGGTTGCCAGGGGAAAGAGCAAATGGGTATGTATCAGCAGCCGCAGCGGAAGTGGAAAGACCCAGTCTCTGATTGACCTGTACAATCTGTGCGGTGACAAGGGGGTTGTATATATCAAGTGCCGCAAATGGAGCAGCCGCAAGTTCCTTACCAAACTGGCGCAGGCCATGGGAGAGAATGTGACGCGCTATATGGATAATGACAGCCTGCTGGACCTGTGCATCGCGCACATGAATTCCCTGTCCTCCTATAAGCCCGTCCTGCTGATAGATGATGCCGGCAAGCTCACGCATTCGGCCATGTGCACGCTTATCCCCCTGTATGATGACACGCTGGGGCGCATGGGGTGTCTGGTGGCCGGCACGGAAACGCTGGAGCGCAATATCAGGCGGTATGTGGGACGTATCGAAGGGTATGACGAGATAGACGGGCGTTTCGGCCGCAATTACATCACCCTTCTGGGCGCTACCAAAAAGGATGTCATCGCCATCTGTATGGCCAACGGCGTGCAGGACAGGGAGACGGCGGAAGAGATATGGGGAAAACTTCCCAAGGTCAAGAAGCAGCCGCGTGAGGACGATCCCCGTCAGGTATTGTTCGCCGATGACCTGCGCGAGCTTTCGGGAATGATAGACAATGTGGTAATCAGACAGGAAATCAGCAACGGAGGAGCCGGCTTATGATCAGGTCATTGTCGTTTGACAACATATTGAACAAAAAATACGAATACATCCCCTTTTCCAAGGATTTCATGGATGCCTTTGGAAAGAGGCAGAAATCCGGGGCGTGGATCATATACGGCAAGTCCGGACAGGGAAAGACCTCCTTCACCTTCCAGTTGGCCAGGGAGTTTGACCGTATCGGCTACAAGGTGCTGTTCATTTCCCTTGAGATGGGTGTCGAGTCCGATTTCAGGGACTCCCTGCTCGGATTCATGAATTCGTCAAGGAGCGGGATGCTGTTCTGGGACGAGGTCCCCACTTTTGATGAGTTTGACGAATTTCTCGGGAAACAGAGATCCCCGGACGTGGTCATCATCGACTCCCTGCAGAGTCTTGAAGGCGAGATGGACGTCACCGCCAAACAGCTGGTCGAGCTCAGGAAGAAATACAGGAAGAAGATATTCGTATACATCTCCCATGTGGAGGGGAAGGAGGTGCAGGGAACGGTGGCCTACAGAGTCAAGAGGGACTGCTTCTCCCGCATAGAGGTGAACGGGTTCTGCGCCCGGTACATGAGCCGTGGTGTTCCCGGTCCGAAAGGATTCTATGTGGTCTGGAAGGAGGGCTATGAGAGATGCTGGCTCAGGAACAGTGACGAACCATTTAACAGCAATAACAATGAACAAGAGAATTGAATTACCCGCGACAAATGCCCAGAAGCGGTGCATACACCGCCTCAGACGGCAGTTCGGACTGGACGAGGATGAATACAGGCATCTTGTCCGGCAGTTCAGCGGCGGACGGACAACGACGTCCGCGGAGTTGTGCAAAAGCGAGGCCGCAAGGCTGATCGGGACGCTGCTCGATCCCGACGGGAGAAAGGACCCGGAAAGACGGGAGAAACTGGCACTGGTCAAGGCCATTTACGCCGTGTCAATGGACATCGGTTTTCTCAACAGGAGCTACCGAAGCGACAATCCCGTGGAGGTCGAGATGAACAAGGCGAAGATCACCTCCTTCCTGAAGAGCCACGGAGGATGCAGGAAGCCGGTGTCAAGCCAGAACCTGGAGGAACTGAAGGCCACACTGAAACAGCTGAAGGCCATAAGACGGAAGGAGGAGGTATGAGAATGAAGCACCTTGTGTATGTGATATCCGCCCTCTCGGCTTTCGCGGGCATGATAGTTAATGATGACTTCTGGGCGAAAACATGGTCACTGAACGCCATGCTATGGATTCTGGTAGCATGGATAAACGATAATAAAAACAACAATGATGACAATGGAAAAGACGAAATTCGAAAAGGAATGTGCTGACATGTGTGCCGATTGCCACGCCAAAGGGCTGGACATCTGCCGGGAGGACGCGGACACCGTGCAGCCGATGTTCGCCCGGTGCGGGCTGTGCGGGAAGGTGTTCTGTGAATACAACAACCACATGACCGTGAACCATCTCTGCTGGGAATGCCAGACAGCCATAGAACAGAACGTTGACTGCAACGAGGAGATAATCGACCCTGATTTATTCAGGAATTTATTCACTAATAAATAAGAACAGATATGGATATCAAGAATTTATCTGAAAAGGAACGTGAGGCCCTGCTAAGCAAGCTGCAGGCCGAAAAGAAAAGAAAGGACGGGGACCGAAAGAAGAACTACCAGAAGCTGCGCGCCAGATTCCTCGCCTCTGTGGAGAGGAAGCTCCGCAAGTATATCAATGACGGCCAGGAGTTCAAGGAATGGCTCCGTAAGGAGGCCACCGCCTACTATGACCAGCTGAAGGAGTACGGCGGTCTGAAACGTGACGAGCAGCTCGGGTTCGAGGTGAAGAACGACACCTTCAAGGTCTCCGTCAAGGGGAACCGGGTCAAGGGCTTCGACGAGAGGGCCGACGTGGCAGAGAAGCGCCTTGTGGACTACCTGAACGCATGGATCGGCAAGAAGGGCGATGACGGGCGCAACCCCATGTACAAGCTGGCCATGTCGCTGCTCCAGCGCAACGAGGCCGGGGATCTTGACTACAAGTCCATCTCCCGCCTGTACGAGCTCGAGGACGACTTCAACGACCCCGAATATTCGGAAATCATGCAGCTCTTCCGTGAGAGCAACGTGGTGGAAGGCACGGTGATCCGCTTCTACTTCGAGGAAAAGGACGGAAACAATCAATGGAAAAGAATAGAACCCTCATTTAACAAGATGTAAATTATGATGCACAATTGGTATGAATGTTCCATCCGCTACGAGAAGGTGGCGGAGAACGGCATGAACAGGAAAGTAACGGAAGCCTATCTGGTCGACGCGCTGAGCTTCACGGAAGCGGAAGCCCGTATTATTGAAGAAATGAACCCGTATATCAACGGTGAATTTACAGTTTCGGGCGTCAAACGCGCCGGTTACAGCGAACTGTTCCCCTCTGAGGAAGATGCGGCCGACCGCTGGTTCAAGTGTAAGCTGTTCTTTATCACGCTGGACGGAAAAAGCGGAGCGGAGAAAAAGACCCCCACTACCGTACTGGTGCAGGCCTCCGACCTTCGCGATGCCGTAAAGAAGCTGGACGAGGGGATGAAGGGCACGCTGGCGGACTATGTCATCGGCTCGGTGGCCGAGACCGCCATTATGGATGTCTATCCCTACACTGCTGATGTGAAACCTGAATTTCCCGGTGATGATAAGAAGGAAGTTTGACCATCCCCATGTAGTCCTGTGCCGCACATGCTGCGGCCGGGGCTTTCTTGAGAACCTGGACGAGCTGGCGGACACCGTATATACCGTTGCCTGTCCCGCCTGCAAGGGGAGCGGACGTGTGGTCGTATCCTCCGTTACCCTTACCACCGTGGAGCCTTATGATCCCGAATCCCCAAATCTCGCGCTGTATGGAAAAGGACGGAATGAATGAGTATCTGCTGAAAGAAAATTTGGAGAGGCTCAAATCCGCGATGGAGGATATACTGGATGAACCAAGACTCTGGTGCCGGGAGGGCTGGCATAAGCGTGACAGGGCGTTCCGTCCGCAGAGTTTCAGGAAAAGAACCACCTGGTACCGCATAAGGAGCCGGTGCTTTTAAAACAGATTTAAGAACCTTTTAAACGACAATCTTATGAACCTGAGAAAAGACAACAAGGAAAAGAAACCGATGCAGCTTATGCTGGACGAGATCTCCGGAATGATGGGCGTCTCGCAGGAGATGATCCTGTCCCGGATGATATCCAGGAACATATCCGATTCAAGGATGCTGTTCTGCTATATGGCGTATGAGGAAGGGTATCTGTTCCGTGAGATAGCCTCCTTCCTGAAGATATCCAGATGCAGGGCGACAACCGCGTATTATGATGTGAGACTGAGAAAGGAAAAGTTCCGCCCGATCATTGCAAGACTGGCCGGATGCGGAACGGGAGGTGTCTAGCAGCACTGCAGGTGACGGTTCCCGCACGGTCCGGAAAACCCAGGCGGGACTATATCAACCATTCCCGGCAGGACAGGCCGCTTGAGGGGGTGTACTTCACGGACTTTGCAAGGGATATGCTTGAGAGAAGGGGAAAACGCAGGTCCGGACATTATGCCGCGGTTTATGATGCGGCCCTCCGGCACATAGACAGGTTTTCCACCGAATTCGACTGTGATATCTTCACCAATTCCGTGACGGAGGAGTTTCTGGACGACTTCATTGTCTATCTTGAGAGCCGGGGGCTGCGTCACAACACCATAGCGGGCTATGTCCAGAAGATACAGTCGCTCGTCAGAAAGGCATCGCAGTACAATTACGCCGTAGACGCCACCTATGACGGAACAGATTTGCGTGAGGAGCCGGTAAATGCCGTTTTCCTCTCGATGAACGAGATCGCAAGGATCTACTATTACAAGTTTGAGAGGCAGGACAGAAGAAAGGCCAGGGAGCGGATACGTGACCTGTTCGTCATAGGCTGTCTGACCGCTCTGAGATATTCCGATTATTCGACATTGACAAAAGACAATTTGAGAGATGGATACATCATAAAAAGGACAAAGAAGACCAATGTGGACGTCAAGGTCCCGGCTCATGATTATGTAAGGGAGATATTCGAGAAATATGACGGGAACATACCCGGAGGACTGTGCATACAGTATTTCAACAAGTATCTGAAGGTCATCATGAGGGAGATAGGGCTTACCGACAGGATCACTTTCTCCTACACGAAGGGAGGAAGGCTGGTCACGGAGACCCGGGAGAAATGGGAACTGGTCAGCAGCCATACGGCAAGAAGAAGCGCGGCCACGAACATGTACCTTACAGGACGGATGAAGACATTGGAGATCATGAGACTGACAGGGCACAGGTCTGAGCAGAACTTCTTCCGGTATATCCGGCTTACTGCGGATGATACGGCCCGGTCAATCTCTGGAGACAGTTTTTGGAGGAAATAATAACCTGCCATTTGCCGGTGTCGGCAAATGGCTCATAACTATAAAAAATGAGTGAAACAAAAATCATATTAGATGCCTGTTGTGGCAGCCGTATGTTTTGGTTCGACAAGGAAAATCCTTGGACCTTGTTTGCTGACATTAGAGATGAAGAGCATACTCTTTGCGACGGTCGAAGTCTGAAAGTTCATCCGGATATTGTATCTGATTTTACCAATATGCCATTCCTAAATGAATCTTTTAAACTGGTAGTCTTTGACCCGCCCCATCTTTTAAATGTGGGTAAAGAAAGTTGGTTGGCCAAGAAGTATGGTAAACTTCCCGAAGATTGGCCAAGGGTGATAAAAAAAGGAATTGATGAATGCTTTCGAGTACTTGAAAATTACGGCGTTCTCATTTTTAAATGGAATGAAGACCAGATAACGGTTAAAGAAGTATTGAAAGCCATCGGACGGCAGCCGTTGTTCGGTCACACCACCGGAAGGCATGGCAAAACTATGTGGATGTGTTTTATGAAACTACCAATTAACTAATAACGGAACAGATATGAAACAGACAACCACGTCCGAATTTAAATATTGGCTCCGGATACATGGCATCCAATTAAAATGGTTGGGTACTGGTACCAAAAACAATCCAATCAAGATTAAATCAAAAAAAAAGAAATAAATAACCATGAATAGTGACAGACAGAAGATATTAACTGATTATATTTCTTACATATACACGACAGGAAGGACTTATGATACTATCGGGAAATATATCAAGCATGTCACGGATTTTTTAGAGATGGCCAAAGAAGTGAACCGCCGTGGTTATTTGAATTACAAACGTGAAAATGCTGATGTCATGGTGCGTCATTCATTAATGTGTTCAGCTATATGCGATCTATTATCCTTTCTCAACATCGGATATGGAAAAAGGGAAAAGACGGTGAAACCTTTGGAAAAGCTTGACGTCATTTCAGAGAAAAATAAGAAACTACTCCATGATTTCATAATATGGTTGACTGATAACAATGATTATTTATATGTATGTGATAACATGGTTTACAGAGAATGCGAACTTGATTTTTCAGCTATTGACTGGGAACAGAGGCGATATGAACTAGCGAAAGATATTATTAAGGCTGTTATAGCAGATGACCGTGGGGGTAATTCTGATGCAATCGCTAAATATGCGGTTAATTGCGCTGATGCACTAATTAAAAGATTAAAGGAGGTGAATAATGAATAGCGTGCAGACACAAACACTTTCCATTAAAGGAGATGGAGGTGATGAAGCGTATATTGACTTTTGTGATGGACAATTATGTGTTTCTGTTATTATAGAAGGGAAACAGGCGGATTTTCACTTTGAGCCTGTTACTCTACGAATGTTTGCCCATGCTTACAAGCTACATTGTGAAGAATGTGAAAAGGAGAAAGGAGAATAACTATGAAAGTGTTAAGAGATAAAACTCCTGTCGCTCGTAAAGAGCACAGGTGCAATTTTTGCGGTGGAGTAATTTCCGTTGGAGAAAAATATAACAGACAGACCAATGTTTATGACGGGCGTATTTATGATTGGGTGAGTCACTGTGAATGCTTCCAATTATCCTATGAACTTGATATGTATGATGATTGTGATGAAGGGCTTGATGGTGATGGGTTTATTGACAACTTGAATCAGTATGTTTACGACAATCATTATGACGATAAAATAGATGATATTGCGAAGGATTGGCAATTACCACGTTATGAATTAGTAAAGAAAGTGTTGAATGAATTAAAAAAGAAATAGTTATGACCGAAGAACTTGTAACATTAGAAACAGCAAAGTTGCTGAAAGAGAAAGGATTTAATGAGTATTGCAAAGATATTATTAAAGAAGACGATAATCGGATAATGCAATCTGTGTTCCGAACGAATAAGAATTTGCCAAAATTGTGTTATAGTCGTCCCACTCAATCCGTTGCACAAAAGTGGCTGCGTGAAACCAAGAACCTGCATATCGAAATATCCTATATGTATGAAAACTATTGGACGTATGATATACTGACAATTCCGAGACATGACTTGATAGGATTGTCTGACAGGCCTATTATCCGTTATAATACCTACGAGGAAGCACTGGAAGCAGGATTACAGGAAGCATTAAAACTTATATGATTATGGAAATAGCAGAATCAATATTTAAATTCATCCTTGCCTCATTAAATGTTTGTGCTCTGGCATTTACTTTAATTTTGGTAAGCAAGTGGCATATACGCATGGAGAATAAGCTGGATGAGATAGAAAGATATGTCCGTCATGTGTCAGATCGTAACGATATTGTTTATATTAACCAGCTCTCAGAACTACAAAGACTGTTGATAAGGGAGGAACGATATGAGGAAGCTGACAAGATAGGGAAAATAATTAAGGATGAAGAAATTAAATTAGGAATAAGGAAATGAAGGAAGAGCTTATAAAAGAGAAAATGCTTACAGAGTTTCGAGAATGGTTCTGTGACGGTTACTGTCAATTTTACGAAATTGATGATTACTGTAGATGTTGCCCTATCAAAGACGAAAGCTGTTGGCTAAAAGGGTTTAAAAAGCCTTCAGGGGAAAAAGGAGAACGTAATGGATGTAAGGATTATAAAAGAAATAGACAATGAGCAATATTAATTTGAACGAACTACGGGATCGTGCTTATAAAACCGCTTGTGAGCATGGTTTCCACGATAAAGAACTGAGTAATAGCCACTATCTTATGCTGGTGATAACCGAACTATCCGAAGCCGTGGAAGCCGACAGAAAAGGAATGAGAGCCAAACGCCGAGAATTCCTTTCCTGGCAGGCTCTTGACATAGGCGATACGAGAAAAGACAAGCTACAATTCTTCAAGGAGGATTTCCAAAGTAATATAAAGGATACGATCGAAGACGAGCTGGCAGATGCCGTCATCCGTATCCTGGACCTATGTGGATTCAGGGAAATAGATGCATATACCGTCCCTATGGAGCCCATACCATCCTATCACACCTTCACAGAACACATGTTCCATGTCTGTCGAATCCTGACTGACCGTTTCTTTGATTCCAGCCCGGAAACCCTGACATTCCAGCTCTCACAAGCCATGTCGTACATCCTCTCCTATTCGGAAAGACACGACATAGATCTTCTATGGCATGTTGAGCAGAAGATGAAATACAATGAATTAAGACCTATGTTGAACGGAAAAAGATATTGATTATGCCGTTGTTAAAAAGCCCAAAGCTTGCAGGACAATGGGCTTAATTCTTTCTCAAGGAAATGAATAAGATTTTGCGAATGACAGTTCGCTGGATTGGAGGTGTTAGTTTCCAAATCAAATGCGATGCAAATATAGTTTGTATTGTAATAACAATGAAAACAATTAACTATTTTAATAACAATGTTAATAATTAGAACAATTATGAAACGTGAAATAAAATTCAGAGGACAGTCAATAGAGAACCGCAAAAATAGGCAGTGGATATATGGTTGTTACCTATCTGATTATGATGGTTATTCTTACCGAGAACTAATTGTAGATTGTATTACCGGGTTTTCATATGAAGTTGACCCTATAACCATTGGCCAGTTCAGCGAAATAACCGATAAGAACGGTAATAGCATCTTCGAACATGATCTAATACTGATCCATGACAGTGAAAGTTCCTACCAATTTACAGTTGAAGTACTATTTCATAAAGGAATGTTCTGCTACAAGAACAAAGCATGTGGCTTTACCCCATTGTGGTATGTCAGCGATAGATGCGAAGTGATAGGAAACGTTTTTGATAACCCGGAATTATTGAAAGGAAGTAAGTAATGAAGAATAAAATAATATCCGGCGTTATAGCTGCACTGTCTTTACCCGTATATTTTTCTCTACTTTGGGCTATTGATCAGTTCCTGTTAGTTAGAGTTGTCTTAGTATTTGTAATGATAGCATGTATGATTGTATTGGTGTACAAGCTATCCAAACTTATTCTTGACGAACATTTTAAAAAGCATAATAAGCGATGAAAACAATATTATTTACAATTATATTCATAATAGCTATTTTATGGGTTGGAGATCTCACAATTACATTTAAACCGTTTTCCATCTCGCTCCCTAGCTGGCATAAGGCTTTAGGTATCATCCTGTTTGTGTTGGCAATGGCGGTATATAACATTGGAGAATACGCTAAAGGGTATAAGCATGGTTTCGATGATGGGATAAAGGAATGTGTTGAAATACTTAAAAAATATGAACTAGAAACGTGAACTACCGCTAAATCTTTAGTTTTGCGGTAGTTCACTACTAAATGATTTGTGGATAATTGACAATCAATCTTCTGTTTTCAGAAAAACATTCTTTAACTCATCTTTCCTTAAAAAGCCGTATTTTATAGCACGGTCAATACGTTTTCGAGCATTTCCGTCTTTAGCCTTTATAGTATTCTTAGAATTATCCTTAGATATAATTAGTTTGACCAGCTCATTCAGAGGAATAGGGGATGTCGTATCTCTATCCCAAATAGAAGTGAAAAAATCTTTTGCAGGTTTTCCCATAAGTAATTTTTTTTCCGTTTCATCACCAACCTTTTCAAAATGAAGGTAAGGTTCCGAAATAATATTGAAATAGGGAAGGAGCGACTTCTCATCCGGTTCACTCACCATGCGAGTTTTTAGTAGTTTTAGATAACGTCCTCCATTCCTTGTACGTCCTATAGCAAATACTCCGTCTGCAAAGTTAGACAATATCTTACTTCCTGCCATATTGGTTTTAGACAAGGGCTTCCATTCCTCAATCTTAGGCGTATGTGCTATCACCATGATACTGATTTTTAGCTCACGCTTCAATCTAGTGAGACCGTCCATAATAACTCCGGCATACTCTGCTTCCGCTGTCTGGGTGGATAGATATGAAAGATTGTCTAGTATCATAATCTTTGCTTTCGTGTCAAGCAATTTATCCTTTATCCCTTCAATTACGTTCATGCTGAACTCTTCGCTATCCACGTTATCAGATATGGTGCATCTGACAAGATTTTTAGGGAACTTGGCATTTTTATACCGTCTTGCAAGCTGCCTGTCCGAAAGCTCAAAATCGAAGTACAACACGGCTTGCGGTGGCATCTCCACTTCTGTACATTCGCTCTTCCCTTTAGCAATCTCGTAGGCTATCTGCGTGGCAAGAATGGACTTACCTATTCCGCTATCGGCAAATAGGAAAACAAGTTCGTTCTCCCACCAAAAATCGCCCCACAACCTATGGATAGGCGGTTTCTTTTTCCCATCCTCAATGACTGACTGCATATCGGAAGAGCTGAACAATGGTATTTGTTCAACCATATCGCCATCGTCAGGAATTGCAGAAGCGTTGTTCTCGAACCGTTCTATGTCGGATTGTATCTGTTCTTCTTCGGTCATACCTTATTACTAATTTATGATTACACACTCCCGTATTTGAACGAAGCAAAGCAATCTAATTCATCATAAACGAAAAAGCCAAGCCCGTCAAGAGTTTCCTTATCTTCGTCAGAAACTATACTTGGGTCAATATCAACGTAAAGTATATCGTGTTCGCAATATGTCGGGTACATTTTATTCTCGTACTTCAAGAATATCTGCAATGCCTTAATTAAATCTTCCATACTATATTCTTTTTAGCAGGTAGCGCAGTTTCCCACGCTGTCGTTTCTGTTCCTACACTTGGCAGGTCAGATGTTATTATTAGTCCATTCGCTTTTAGTTATACATTTCAACTGCTTGAATGTACCTGTAATCTTATTCTCACCATAAGAATACACGTAGCACGCACCATCACCAGTAATATTCACAGCAGAATTACCGCCGACATACAGCTTGCAGACATTACCTCTCTGTACATGGAACTCAACCTTTGAAGCCAACACAGTAGTAAGCGTGCAATCCTGTTCTATTTGCCCATTAAAGTCCACGTAGAGACACGAAGTATATCCGTCCTTGCTCCGCTTCCATTTACCATTAATATAGTCAGAAAACGTCCGTTTCATATACTGAATATCCATACCGAACCCAAAGCTATGAGCATCTGTCAACAGCTCTACACCGTTTGAATCCAAAGCTATATCCATTAACGCTTCCTTACTTGTCGCTGCGTCCCATTTATTCTTATACCCAGTGCAAAGACCGAGCATCATGGCATTACGTTTAAAAGAAAGCAAATCATTCATACAATAGGAAATTTTTTTAGTTCAATTTCTATAAGCTCTTTTATCATCATTACGGCATTGTCTGAATCAGGAATGCTTTTATAAGTCTTTACAGACCGTATAATGTTCCTGCTGCTAATTTTTGAGTGTTTGGCAATATTACCATATGAGATTCCGAACCTGTTATGCAATACGGCAAAAACTGCACCCCTCGCAATTCTTCCTGTAAGAATAATGTTTGTCCTTCCTTCATAGATAGTTGAAGGATATACAGGGTTCTGGTTACAGAATACTTTATTTACGCAATCGCACACGATACGCTCAATCTTTCTTATAACGTCCGATTTTAAGCAATCTTTTTCTTCTGACATACTTCTCTATGATTTTCTTTTGGTCTTCATTAAGTATTTCTCCGCATACATACATATTCCCTATAACGCTCTTACTAAAATATGTCTGCTTACTGCTTTTCTTTATTCCAAGACCGCAATCAACTCCTTTATTAACAGCAGGAATAAGTATATGGGTATTCATACATCCCTTTATCGGAATCGCATGAATTTCAAATCTAAGATGTCCTTTTCTTATCCGTATCCCACCAGTTTCCCAATCCGGCAAGAATACCCCCTTAGTGACCTTTCCGGTTTCTTTGTCCTTGAAAGAAACCCATTTTGCACCGGGATGGTTCCCAATATTGATATAGATACGGTAGATATTATCGGGGCTATACCTGTCCTTTCTCGGTTTCAGTTCCATTGTCAAACATCTCCTTCGTTTCTTCTGCCATGATAGCCTTCTGTTCAAATTCCGCATTAGTTTTCAAATCCTCTTCAGGCGGCGTAGTGTTCATAGCCTTATCCAAATCCTTCATCTGACCTTCCATCCACTTCATGTAGTTTTCAGCCTCTTTCTGCGCTTCATTTATGTCAGTAAACACGGTCATAGGCTTCACAAGGTTCGCTTCTGTAAGCACCTTCATACCGTCCAAGAACTCCTTGTTGGTGGAAGTAGTTTCCCCGAACATTTCATTCTCCTTGCCTTTGATTGACTTCTTGAAGTCCACCATGTACTTCAACCAAGCATACAGGGATGTTTCATGTGCCACACCGTCCAATCCTACTGCGTATGGAGTAGTGAACACCCGGAATCCTGTGTAGTTCTTAAAACAGGCATATCCTTTCGTGATTACAATCTCAAACGAGCCGAAGCTTTCTCTCTCCAACACATCACTTTCTTTGATGATGAACTCAAATCCTTGTTGTTTCTTGTTCTTTGCCATACCTTATTCCTCCGTTTTTGCCTTTCTACCTCTCTTCGGTCTGAACGCTGTCTTAGCATCCTCGACCTCAATAATACACTCTCCTTCGCCCTCAACCGTTGCTACGGCTTCATTCTCCTTCAACACTTCCTCAACAACCGGATTAGCCGCTTCCTCCGCTTCATCCACAACAGACCTCCCGAATCTCGGCTTCTCCTGGTTCATGTTCAGCTTCTGCATATCCATCGCGTACTGCAACTGGTACACCTTGAACTTCTCATCGTCCGAATCAATGATTTCATCCGCATAACCGGGATAGTGCATGGCGATAGTTCGTCTGTTTGCTTTCATAGCTATTCCCAACGCTTCCTCATCCACGTACATATACGGATGGATGGAGATAAGACCGTCAATGGGAGAAAGCCGTCCGAATGTCTTCTTGTACTGTATAAGTCCGTCTGCCCTCTGCTCCACAATGGCGTAGGCATTCATAAGGTTCTTCTTCTTGATAAGGGCGATAGCCAATATCCAAGTAAGCCCCAGTTCGGGATTGAACTTCTTGGGCAAATCCTTGCACTTCGCAAAGGATAATGCTTCTGATAAGGTTCCTGTTTCTAAAAACATATCATATAAATTATATAATTATTAAACCAATTAAAATGGGAATACCTAATATTATAGACGTGGAGACAATAACAATCCATCCCCAAAACCATAAATCAGAATATTTACAATCTTCAAAATTGAATTTATTATAAATATATGCAAGCATAAGCAATAATACTCCTATTACGGTGAGAAACACCCAGCTAAAAACGAATGGATATATTGAATTAAACCCTCTAATTGGTAATAAGATAGGTATATAATGATTCATTGCTGTTCTTTTTTATTCGTTTTTACATATCCGTTCTCAATACACCAGCACAGCAAATTATAGACTTCAACAAGAATATCTTCATGCCCTCCAAAACAAACCTCATAATCATGCTCATCATTCATATCAGTATAGGAATATCCTGCATAATCTTTCCCTAGCTCAAGACATGCCTTACCTAATGGATAACGCGCATATTTACATGGAACGTCTTCAGGTAACATATTGATAATGTCCTGCAAGGTGAATGCAGGAACAATATCAATATATGATAATATTTTATTAGCTTCCATACATTGCATGGAAAGGTAATAATCACCATCATAAAGAAAAGGGTATTTGGGCATGGGAACGTCCTCTTTTGAATTTATCCACCTCATGCTCGCATTGCTTGTGCCAACACCCAAATCTTTCAGATGCCGCATCCGCTCGATAGAAAGTGTCTGATTCTTCATAATCCAAATTTATTCGTTAGGAAAAGTTTCGTCATATCCGAAGGAATGCCCGTACACGTTCTTGAACGTAAACGTCACCTCCTTGTATTTCTGCCCGTACACCGTGTCACTTTTAGGTTCTGTAGCTCCCGAAAGATACATCAATACTTTCCGCTTCCTCGCCGTGTCACGGTAGGCAATCTTGGAGCCAGTAATGAAAGCCATAAAGTCACGGTAAGACTTATCATTCTTGGTATCATCCTCCAAGAATATCAATGTCAGCTTTATAGTTGTCTGCTTGTGTGCCGGTGTGCTGGAAACATACACCTCAGCCTTGCTTGTTTCGGCAAAATCCTCTGCATACATATTTGTAGGCTCTCCATACGAATTAAGGCCTGTACATTCTTTGTACCGCAATCCGGGGAAATCCGTTTCCAAGTCTTTCCAAACGGCACCAAGCTCACCGTAACGCATCATATAAAACTTATAGTCACTCATATTATAATATAATAATACACGCAAATATAATTAATTAAATTCATATATTAAAGCTTTACTTTAATATTTATCACTATGATATATTTAAATCCGTTTCAATATTAAGTTTTTAATCTTAAAAGTAAAAGCATATTTGAAATATTGATATCTGTACCTTGTATTGCATAATACTACATCATTACATATTAGACATACCCTTATATAATAAAGGAAAAATGTCTAATCCAAAATACATAGAAAGAAAGTAACATAAAGAAAGAGTGAGCACAGCGAACACATCACTCCCTTTGATTATTTAAATAAACAAAGGGGAATAAAAGCAATCTGCATAGGAAAGCATCAACGTAAAACATGAATATCGATATAATGACGGGTAGTATTGTTTTACACGATATACTAGGAGGTAAATATGAAATATTACAACATGGCAAAGCTTGAAAATTCAGAAAAAAAATAAAAAAAATCGGGAGAGGACGGATGTTTACGGCTGCACTGGCATAGGGGGGGGTGGGGTATACCCGCAACGCATTGAAACGCTCGTTTGATTCGTTGCGGACGGCTTTAATAAGGGCGATATAAGGCAAAGAGTGGTAATACGGCACATTGTGAGAATCAAAATAAAACGTTTCTATATCGCATAATATCAAGTGATAAGCGTATGCTATAAAGTTTATTTATTTGTGAAAATTCAACACAAAAAAAGTGCAATTTTCTTTGTTTATATGATAATAATTTTGTAATTTTACAGTGTTGAAAGATGAGAGATACGACACTACGATATAGGTAGTAGATCCATTGATTAGGCAAGCGTGATACATGATATATTGACAGATGGATAAAAAGAGAGCCTTAATACTGGAATATTAAGACTCTCAAAGGATCAAAATACTAAAGTATCTATCCCTATCACACGGGGCAAAGGTACTTTTCTATTTTGATTCTTGCAAATATTCTTCCATTTATTTTTTTGGTTTGCTGATATTACGATAGCATCCAGCTATTGAGTGTATAGGCTGTATATGGTATTAGTAGGCTATTAATCACGCTGTAAGGTTGAATTATTAACAATTTAAATATAGCATTATGAAAGCAATGAATTTCTACACTGCAAACGGTTGGGCTGGTTTAAACTATGACAGCAAGTTATCAACAAAGGGAATAGCCGCAAAGGTTAGATCTTATGCAAAGAAGAATTTCCCGGACTTTAAATTCTCTGTTCGCTCTGAATGGAGCATGTACACTGATTCAATGTATATCGAATTAAAATCCGGTCCTTGTGTTCCTTTTGTTGAAGGTTCAAGAAGCGCGGAACGTGGTTATATGTCCACAATGTCCAGCGTGAAGGCATGGAAAGACGAGTTAACGCCGGAAATATTTAAGGTTCTGGACGCTGTTACGACTTATGCAAGTTCTTTCCGTTATGATGATTCGGACGGTATGCAAGATTATTTTGATACTAATTTTTATTTGAGTATAAAAGTAAGTGATGAATATAAGGTTATAGAACCGAAGGCGAAGAAAAGCAGCGTTAAGCCTGAAAAGGTTGAGGAAGCCAAAGAAATGGAAGCCGTGACGGTTGAAGGTCTGGAAATCGTGGACTATTCAGAAAAGGCGGTAGCAGTGTTTGGCGATACAAAAGCCATCAAAGACCAGTTAAAGGAACTGGGCGGACGGTTTAACCCTGCTTTGAAGTACAACGGTGAAAAGCGTGCCGGGTGGATATTCAGCAAGAAGCAGGCGGACAAGGTGCGGGAATTGCTCGCACCTGCAAAGAGCGAAAAAGAAGCGGACGAAAACACTGACGAAGCGTTACCGCTTGAAAATATCCATTTAATCGAAACGGATAACTTTAACGGCGTGCGCTATTACGATATTGAAGGCGCGGGAAACATAACCAGCGCGAAAGTACGTGCAGACATACAACCGGGCGATGTTTTCAACGTATACACAGCGGAGGAACGCAAATACGGCGTAACCTATGACGGTGTAAGCGTGGAAAGTAGTTTAAAAAACGATTTACCCGGTATAATTGAGTTTAACGACAAAATAGAATCGGGCACGCTTAGCGTTTCATCACATTATACCCCAATGGATGAGAACGTAGAATTTTACGAGAAAAAAGTAAAAGGAAAACGGTACATAACGGAAAACAAGCCTAAACGCGGTTATTATTATGTTATAGATACCTTGGATAATTGCCCGGTAGGATTCTTCCAAACAAAGGGAGAAGCCGAAAAAGAAACGGAAATACTTAACGGGTTTACGGATGGTAACGGGCGATTAAAGACGGTCATTTAATTAGCTGAATATGGTTTTGTTGGTTTTGTTATTCGGTGCTGTGATATTCATTTCCGGCACCGACAGGGATAAGCTACGCGAATTTATAAACAAAAGTGATGAATCAGATAAATTTTAAAGGATATGAAAGAATATAAGTTAACAGTAGAGTTTTACACCGGGGCGCGTTATTGCTATTACGGCAAAACGAAGAAAGAAGCGTTAGCAGCGTTTAGAAAATCGTTTGGCAACTTTAAAGGCTTTGTAAAAAAAGAGTGGACGATAGAACAAGATTAACCAATGTGGGAAGGCGAAGCGACACTGCCGCCGGGAACTATTATAAACCAATAAAAAATAGAACAATGAGAACGTATTTTGCACAAGTAAAAACAAGGTATCAAGCAATTAAAGAATGTCCGTTTACCTCGGCACATGTTGCCAAAGTATTTGGCGGTTTTATGTGTTTTGAGTCTACGAATGACTACAAGATTTGGAAAAATCAAAAGTAACCTATTTCCCCGGCAGGCTTGATTTGCCGCCGAGAACTATTTATTAACTTAAAAATAAAAAGACATGGAAAGTACATTCAAGTTGTTAGCTACTGACAGACAGGCGCAAATACTATTCAACAACTATTGCGTTAAACTGATGGAGTTCAAAGGGGATAAAGAAAGTTATCCAGAAATGAATATAAATAATGAAATAGTTCACCCGTGGCGTGTTACATTACGGCATAAAAAAGAATTAGGCAAACTTCGTGGGGTGTATTCATTTGAAAAACTTGTAAGTATCATTTGATTTAAAAATAATCATGCAAACAATAAAAGCTAAAGCAATAGTTAAAGTTACGACCGATTTTGGATATTGGTGTCTAGCTGAAATACGAGGTTTAAAAGAAGGGACTGTTTTAGAAGGTATATACAACCCAGTAAATAAAGCATTTGATTTTTCCTGGAACGGACAAGACGCAATGCTTTGGATAGGTCAAAACGGCGAATTAATAACCGGATAAATTAAGGATATATTGCCACATGTTAGCATAGACGCACGTTGGGTTTTTTTGCCAACATATCATCTTATGACACCCCGGCAGTAATACGGCTGCCGGGATTGTGGAAAAAGGATATTAAAAACGAACATTTAAATAAAGGAGGAAATAATATGTTCATGATTTGCATTATGATTTGGTTAGCTGTTGGAGTAGGTAAGGAGCTGACTGGAAACAACGGTTTTTAAGCCGAATTATCCGCCAAAGGTTCAACGCCTTGCAAGTGGTGCAAGTTCCATGGGCGGAACTATTATTTATAATTAAATGATTGAATTATGAAACAAATTGCAATTTTGGCTTTATTATCATTGAGCCTATCATCATGTAGTGAATACTTCGATAAACAACATAATGATAATGAACTAAAGAAAAAGTATTCTTTCGCATTAAATTACTATGTTGAAAGATTGTCCGAAACCGGAAATGAAATGGCTAAAATTAGCTATTATAATTGTCCGTTATTTGAATCATATAGAGATAGTGTGAACAAATACACAAGACTTTTAAATGAACTTGATTACTAACTTAAAAACAAAAGAATATGGGAACGAACAAACAACTAAGTATTAAGCAAATAATTTGCTATAACATTATAGCAGCCGAAAAAGTTGCCGGGGATGTGTGTCAAGGTCTTGCCATCAAGCTGGCGAAAGCGTTTATATACGATAGCCGTGATATTGATGCCGATGAAATCTCATACATTAGCCAACAATGCGAAATTGCGCTTCAAAATATATCCGAATTAGGGCTTACAGAAGCCAAGAACAACGAAACGAATAATATAATAGCGAATTTAATCTAAGGAGGGGAAATTTATGAAAGTAGTAGAATATGGTCGTGTATCCACTGACAAACAAACATTGGAGCAACAAAACAGAACCGTCCAAGAATGGTTGAAAAGAAACGGTTTAAAATCCGACATTGTGATAACGGAAGAAGGAATATCCGGCGGTGTAACCTATAAGAAACGGAAATTAGGAACTGATGTACTTCCATTACTGGAGGCTGGAGACATGCTGATAGTAGCCGAAATTTCCCGTTTGGGGCGTTCTATGAGCGATTTAAACAAACTTATCAATGATGAACTAAAACCGCGTAAAATTCGTCTTGTAATCGTCCAAATGGGCATTGATTTGAATTGTGGTATGATAAAAGCGATGGACGAAATGATTTTGTTCGCTTTCTCCTTTGCTGCGGAACTCGAACGAGAACTTATACAGGAACGAACTAAATCAGCATTGGAAGTAAAGAAAAAACAAATTGAGGAAAACGGTTATTTCATTTCCAAAGCTGGAAACAAATGTACATCATTAGGCGGTACTACATCAGGTCAGGCAAAAGGCGGTAAGGCGAACGGGGAAAAGCGGAGGAAAGAAGCGATGAACGATGAAAAAAACAATATGATAGCCGCCATGTTGGAAGGCTGCAATACTCCGCAAGATATTGACAAGGTAGTTGAACGATTGAACGCAAGGGGTATTTTGACAAAGACCGGGCTGCCCTTTACCCGAAATCGCCTAACTGCCCTACGGACTAAGATTAATAGACGCACTGAATATATTCAAAGTATGCTTTAAAACATACTTTGTGAAACGAATTACTGATTTGTGAACGATATATCAAAAAGTTATGCTATTTTTGTTCCAAATAATTAAGAATAATATGACAAAATTTGACAAACAAAAGCTGACCGAAATTGTTTTGTATATTCTAAACAAGACAAAAGGATTGGATTATTATCACGTATTCAAAGTGATATATTTTGCAAATATTTCATATCTGGCAAAGTATGGTTTCCGCATGACTACTGATGAATTTTGTGCTTTGCCTGACGGTCCGGTTCCTTCTATTCTATATAACTGCATCAAGAACGATTGTTATTGCGACAAAGAACTTAAGGCCATGATAGACGGAAGCGTATCAAAGGGAGACTGTGATGCGTATTATATGCTGACTGCAAAAAGGGAGGCTGATTTGGATTACCTGTCAAAAGCCGATATTGAGGAAATCGACAGGTCAATAGAAAAAAACGCCTATTTGCCATATGGAGAGTTAAGAGAAAAATCACATGGAGAAGAATGGAACAGAGCTTATAGCAATTCAGGGAAAAAAGTAATGGACGTTTTAGGTATGGCAAAAGACGGAATGGCTACCAACGATATGTTGGATTATATTAAAGAAAATCTCTCCATAGAATCCGCATTATTATGACAAGCATAGGAGATCTTCTTGGTGACTTGGGGGACAAGCTCATACAAAACAATATAAAAGTTGGGGATGTTTATATGCTTGCACTTGACGGTAGTAATGGCATAACCCCAAAAAACGGAGACAATACACGTGATAAATTTTTCGTAGTGCTTGGCTTTGATGAAAACGGAGACATAATAGGAGGTTTGGTAATAAATTCTAAAATAAACCGTAATCTCCCTGATATTCTGACTGATTATTATTTGCCCATAACGGTAAAACAGTGTCCATTCCTGTTATACGATTCATTTGTCAACTGTACCAATCTTATAAGAGCTAAAAGGGATAAATTCAACAGGAATACTTATAGAGGAAATATCAATAACAAAAGCGAATTGATGAAGCAGATTATTGAGACTGTAAAAGAAAGTCCTACTATAAGTAGAAAAATGCTAAAAGAATTTGGCGTTATCAAATAAGATTTTCCCCACCGAATTATTTTGGTGGGGATTTTTGTGTTATATAGCATATTCTTTTTCTTGACACGAAACTTAATTATTATATATTAGTTTATTAATTTTGCAGCGTTTTAATAAAAAGTTATATAATCATGAAGAAAATTTTGTTTTTGCTGGCAATGTTGCCTATGTTGGTGTTTACCGCTTGTTCGGATGATGATGAAAACAGCTTGTCACTGGATAAGTCGGAAATTTCATTGTATTATGAGGATGAGATTAAGTTAACCGCTTCCGATAATGTTACATGGAGTTCAGAGGATGAGTTTGTGGCGAAGGTTAGTAGTAACGGTATTGTTGAAGGCGGTCATGTTGGAAAAACTTTTATTGTGGCTTCCAATGGTGCTGAAACTGTAAAGTGTGCCGTAGAAGTGAAACCGAAGTATAATACATTTGTTGAACCTGTGTTGGACTTTGGAGCAAGTAAGGCTGATATAAAGGCTAAGGAGAAAAGGGAACTTGTAACTGATAATGCTACGTCATTGGGATATAAGGATAGTAAGGATGGTGTTGCTATCATATACACATTCAAAAACGGTAAGATGAACGCTTGTGGATTTGGATTGCAATATAAATACACAGATGATATTATGGATTTTCTGTTGGAAAGATATGCTCCTGCTACAATGAATGATGATAAAGACATGTTTATTTTCGTAAACGGTATGTCTGGCAAGTGGGATATGATGGTTGCTCTTACGGTTCAGAGCGGAATGATACAAGTAATGTACGCACCAAAAGACGCTACATCTAAGAGTATTTCAAATGAAGTCCCTAATATAATGGAACATGTGAGAATGATATTGGAGTAATTGGAGTTAATAAAATTAATCTATAAAGCCACGGTAAACACTATCGTGGCTTTTTTATGTTCAAAAACACACAGTAAAGTTTTGCCATTCCAAAAATTATGCTTTACTTTGCAACGCTTACAGTTCGACAAACTTCATTGTCTCGCAGGGCAGCGATTAATTGCTCAATAGTTATTGGGCATTTTTTATGCTCGATATTTAAGGATATTAGGCGGTTGTCTATACGTAGTCATTGTTTTGTTCTTCGGGGCAAAGTATGTTGGACTGTAAGCAGCGTATATGGCAACCGCTTTTCTGTTGTCTATAATGACTTAAATGCTTACAGTCATGAATGAGTTAATTCCAAATCAAAAAGGTATGACCTCCCTTGAAATAGCAGAGGTCACGGGTAAACAACATGCCCATGTTATGCGTGATATTCGTAATCTATTATCGCAAGGTGTAGCCGAATCCAATTTTGGATTGGGGTCATATACAGATGCTAACGGTCAAGAAAGACCTCTATTTAATCTAACTCCGAAAGGTTGTCTTATTCTCGCTTCGGGCTATGATGCAGTTCTACGTGAAAAAATCATAGACCGTCTTGAATATCTCGAAAATGAGAAAAAGGCTATCCGCACTCCACAAACCTATCTTGAAGCCTTGGAAGCTTTGGTAGCTTCCGAAAAGGAGAAAGAACAACTGCGCATTGAATCGGAACAACAGCAGAAAACTATCGAACTCCAACAGAAAGAGCTTACACAATCCGCTCCAAAAGTCAGCTACTACGACACGCACCTGCAAAGCGTGAATACCCTTACATCCACGCAGGTAGCCAAGCAAATCGGAATGGATGCAGAAAAATTGAACAAGAAGCTGAAAGAGGCAGGACTGATATACAAGCAGTCGGGGCAATGGATGCTTCATAGTCCGTATTCGTCTTGGGGGCTTCATTCCACACGCACACAGACTTACACACGGTCTGACGGTGCTGTCGGTACAAGTACTTATACCGTTTGGACGGCAAAGGGAGTTCGCTTCATTATTGCGATGTCTGATAGCGGATGGAGCATAAAGAGAGCCATAAAGTATATTAAGGGAGAGATAGACCCTGCTGCATAAATCAAATTTATCATAGTGTATGATTATAGCACTTCATTGACATGGAGTGCATAACTTTCACACCCCAAAACGCAACATTGTTAATTTTTAGAAGTATGGAAACAAATAACGAAAACAAGAAAGAATACGATTTTACTTCACTTACTAAGTATTTTAACGAGTGGCAATCACCCAAGCAACTTGCGGATGATATAGCACGTGTGCTTTTCAATTATGCCACACTGATAGACTGTAATACCATAGATGAGTTCAAAAACGATGTGGTTACACTGCAATGTATCTACAAAGAAATAAAAAGGATATCCGAGAAATAGTATTGGATTATGAATATTGCCACATGTTAGTATAGACACACGTTGAGGTTTCGACCAACGTTCAAATCAAAAGGCACTTTACTTATTGTAAGTGGAGTGCCTTTCATTACAGGCACAACGATATCACCCTTGCCAACACGACAAGAGGTATCAGCCTGTATATCCACCTCTCTATACGTTCCATCGCATCACAGCAAGCAAACGGCAAAAATACCAGTGAGGCACATCATCAGCCTGCTCAAGCAATATGTTCAACTTATCTTCTTCCATATTCTGTTAACATAAAAAAAGCGGTAAAACCCGTTGGGAATTACCGCTTAATGCTAAATAGTTACTTTATTTTGCGTTTTTGAATATTTAATTTTATCTTTGCGCCATGAAGATAGCCCTTGATACATTGAAAGGCTACGTTGACCGTAGCTCACTAGTGTAGATGTATGGGGGGTATCTTTTTTTGCACCTTTAGATTGCAGAACAAAACTACAATTCGAAAAAATTATTTATCAATCTTTTTCATTTCCTTTGCTGTCATTTTAAGAGCTTTTTTAATTATAGGCAATTCTTTTTCTTGTGGCAACTGTTCAGGTTTGCGCCCAGTATTTTGTTCTACTATATTTCGGACTTGTCTTCCAACAGTATAGTGTGTTTGTTCTAAATTAGCTTGTCCAGATATTTGTTTACTCTTTATAAGCTCTTCGGTTTGGGTAACACGGAATAGATTGGCAGCAAGTTCGGTACGGCTCATTCTGTCAAATAGCTTTCCTTTTTTAACGCCACGTTTCTTTTCAAGCTTCCACGATTCCATATTATACATACCCAGATAACCTGCATTTTGAAACTTTGCATAATCAGTAACATTTGCGGCTTTTGCCGTTGAAGCGAGAGATTTGTTTCCATCTGCAAGTTCTTCACGTATTAGCACGCGGTCTATTTCCTGATTGTTTTCAATGTATAATTCAAATTTTCGTGTTTGCTGTGCGAAATAAGCTTGCGCCAATGCTACTTCTGGCTTCTTTGGATCGCCATTCATAGCAGCAAGATAACACGCAAAACGTGTAAGTTTGAAGTCTTGGAACTCAACACCATTATTATTGCGTTTCACAGCTATTATATTTTCATAATGAGGAATGTTGAGCGAAACAAAAGCCTTTGTCGCGCGGTCAAGAACTTTACAAAATGCTTTCATATCATTATATCCAAGCATAACCATTACTTCTGAGGCCCACCAATAAACGATGCCGTTTTGGTTTTTAAAGTCTTCAAAAGAAAGAATCGCATTGTTGTTTTCTTGTTCCATTTCCATCTATAATTTAAAATTCGGCTCAAAGATAGAATAAAGTATTTGTTATTCCAATATATATCTATAATTAAGATATATAATTTTATTGGATTTATGTATATAATTTCACGGCTATTTTGTAAAAACGGTAATTCCAACAAGTCAAAGAACGCTTCTGTTCGATTATTATTTTTTTTCTTCAGACAATATTTTCTTTATTCTTTCCTCCGTAAATCCAAAACAAGACGCAAAACGTTTGAACGC
>ENA-OQNI01000786-OQNI01000786.1-human-gut-metagenome-genome-assembly--contig:-NODE-786-length-28679-cov-14.604301_pt1 | contig 28679 bp, 27 predicted proteins | sample MGYA00242627_ERZ504876 | MGnify/ENA primary metagenome ERZ504876 (study PRJEB26092, sample SAMD00036386) | human gut metagenome | host: Homo sapiens | study: EMG produced TPA metagenomics assembly of... | reverse complement strand
GATTCCATAGCCTGAATGATTGTCGGTCCATCGGAGAACTCTGTAAGCTGTACATCAATATTCTCATCATCAAAATATCCAAGTTCAATTGCAGAGATAAGACCATTTAAACTTGCATAATCAGGCATATAAGCTACATTTACAGTTACTTTTTCCGGTTTTTCTTCCTCTGTTGCTGCACTTACGCCCATTGCTCCGCCACAAATGACCATAGATGCGGTTACTGCCATTGCTGCTAACTTTTTCCATGTTTTTCTCATAGTTCTACTTCCTTTCTTTTCCATTTTTCAGGGTAGTATTTAATATTTTCTCTTTATTCTGAACCGTTCCATACCGGCAACGGCCAAAATTCATTATTTTCTTACTTCCAGATACTCCTGATATACCTGACTCCAGATATGATTTTTCAACTCCATAAATCTCGGACTCATCTTAGTTTCCTGATCACGTGGATACGGAATATCGATATCTACGATATCTTTGATACGTCCAGGTCTGGCACTCATAACGATAACTCTCTGAGCCAGAATGATCGCCTCATCTACATCATGTGTGATGAAGAAACATGTTTTTCTTTCACTTTCCCATGTTTTCAGAAGTTCTGTCTGCAGCTGGGTTCTTGTCTGGGCATCCAGAGCTCCGAATGGCTCATCCATAAGAAGAACTTCAGGTTTTACAGCATAGGCTCTTGCAATTGCAACACGCTGTTTCATACCACCGGAAAGTTCCTTCGGATAATGATTTACGAAATCTTCAAGCTGTACCATCTTGATATATTTCATTGCGATTTCTTTTGCTTCAGCATCGCTCTTGCCCTGCAGTTTCAATCCAAACATAACATTTTTCAGAACTGTCAGCCATGGGAACAATGCATACTGCTGGAATACAACGCCTCTCTCTGTACCTGTTCCCTCGATCTTTTTGCCGTCAATGTATACAGCTCCACTGGTTGGAGTATCCAGTCCTGCGATAATATTCAGCAATGTAGATTTACCGCATCCGGAAGGTCCTACCACACAGATAAATTCATTTTCTTTAATATCAAGATTAACTCCGTTTAATGCAGTCATCTCGCCCTTACGGGTCTGATAAATCTTTTTAACGTTATCAATCTTAAGTTTTGTCACTCTCTCTTCTCCTGCCATCCTGTTAACCTTCCTTCTAAGAATTTAATGATTTTTTCCATTACCAGTCCGATGATACCAATGATGATGATATACATCAGCATGCCTGCTGTTTCAAAACTGTTTGCCAGAGAACGGATTCTCATTCCAAGTCCGGCAGTAGCTCCTGTTGTTTCTGCTGCGATCAATGTTGTCAGTGCAACGGAAATACCAAGTCGAACAGCTGTTAAAATAAACGGGGTTGTTGCCGGGAAAATAACTTTTACAAATATATCTCTGTCTTTTGCGCCAAGAACTCTGGCTGCTTTTACTAAAGTATTATCAATGTTTCTTACACCCTGATAGATTGTAACTGTCATGATCAGGAATGTTGCGATCCAGATAACGATGATCTGTGGTTTTCTACCAACACCAGCTGTAATAACTACCAACGGTACATATGCCAGAGGTGGGATGTTACGAATAAACTGAATCCATGGTTCCAGAACTCCTCTGACCGGCAGGTACCATGCCATAAGAAATGCAATCGGTACTGCGGTTATAAAGCCGAGTGCAAATCCGGCCAGGATTGAAATCATTGAACTACAAAAATCCTGTCCCAGTGCCCCATTATCAATCATTCGTTTGGCTGCCTCAAGAATAGCCGGAATAAATGGGAAGCTTCGTGCTGTTTTTGGATTAATGGATAATGCATACCATAACAGGATTGCTGCTGCAAGGGAAATCAGTACCCATGCCCATCCCGGGATAGACTGCATTACTCCTTTTTTCTTTTTTTCCATAGTTACTCTCCTTTCAATGGAACATTTTCATTTTTGTTTTGTATATTTTTCGTTTTAAAGATAATCCTTGAAATTCAGGAATTCCGGAAGTGGATCTCCGATCAGCGGGCGACACCAGTCAACAAATTCCTGTGTTACATCGTTACCTCTTTCATTTATAAAATTGTCAGGCATCTTCCGTTCATAAAGCATAACTTCTTTGATAGGAACAAGCTTTGTTTTCATCTGATACACCGTTCCCGGGACCCGTTCAAAACCTACCATCACTCCGCTGTTTCCTTCAACAGCACTCCTCAGTGCAACTGTGCCAGCCTGTCTTGCTTCTTCTCTGTCCACCGGTGACTGAAGTGCTACAGAAGCTCTTCCGCAAAGTCCGGGTTTTTCGCTTCTTGCTTTTACGCCAAGTTTCTTAACTACCAGATTCGCAAGATGTGAACTTACATCTCCATAATAAACAGCTCTTTCTGATTTAAAGATCGGAGGAACAATAGATTCTCCATTTGCATCATGAAGTCCCTCACTTACCAGAACCACTACTCCACCCTGTTTTTTCTGAAGCCTTGATACATCTTCAAGAAACTCATCTTCATTGAAGTTTCGTTCCGGCAGATAAATCAGGTGAGGTGCATCTCCCTGTTTCCTTCTGGCCAATGCCGATGCAGCTGTGATCCATCCGGCATTTCTTCCCATGGCTTCCATAATACATACATGAATGGGAAGAGATTTTACATCTTCACCAACTTCCTGGGTAGAAGCTGCAATAAATCTTGCCGCACTTCCATATCCTGGTGAGTGATCTGTCATTGCGATATCATTGTCAATCGTTTTTGGAATTCCAACAACTTTGATATCCTGATCCTTACAGACCTCATAAATATGTCCGCATGCATCCATAGTTCCGTTTCCGCCATTCAGAAGAACATATTTAATATCATGTTTTTTAAAGATATCCACCATTTTTTCATAATCTTTTTCATATAGAGGATATCTAGAAGATCCAATTGCCGAAGCAGGTGTATGCAAAAGAAGTTTCAATTTTTCATCATCAAACGAAGTCAAATCTATGAAAGTTTCTGAAAAAATTGCTCCGGTTCCACCAATCGCTCCGTAAACTTTTCCAACCTCCGGATTTCGTTTTGCTTCTTCGATCACACCGTAAAGGGATGCATTGATGACTGCTGTAGGCCCACCTCCATGTACCACTAATACATTTTGTGACATATTCCGCTTTCCTTTCTATTGTTTATTGTGCATCTTACAATAAACTTTTTATTTTTCTTGAATATGTTTTATTCAATTTCACTTTGTACTCTTATCTTAACATATTTTTACAAAAACAAAAGCACAATTAGAGAAAACGTTGTCTGGATATTTTGTATAATTTGCCATGTTGTTTTTTGTCTATTTTTTATTATTATTTTATATTATTCTTTATTTTTTCATCCGTTTTCACTTTTTTTCAAATATCCGTCCAAATTTTACAGGTTTATAGAAAACAAAGAGATCAAAAAGACGTTCATCTTTTTGATCTCTTTGTTTTTTATTGTTATATGTCTGATTAATTTGACTATTTGCAGTCCGTCATTACACAAACGTTTGCTTTATCATATAGTGATTTACGCTTTTTTTACAGCGCTCAAAACCACATTTGCCACACCACACAAAACCATTGCCAATATAGGATTTATTTTAAATTTACGAAGCAGCACCAACGCGATCACAAAAAATATGATCATTTCCACACATACATTCTGGCGTATAAGATTTACAGTACCATCAATGAAAAATGCAGAAATTAAAATCGTTACCCCTGCTTTGGCGATCATCGATACAACTGCCGGTCTGAGAGATGCCAGTGTTCCCTGAAGTAAAGACATATTCCGATACTTCATATAAACATATGCCAGCAAGGTTACAATAATACAGGAGGGAAGAATACATCCCAATGTAGCAATTATTGCACCTAAGATTCCCGCTATCTGCATCCCTACAAAAGTAGCAGAGTTTACTGCAATCGGTCCCGGCGTCATTTCAGCGATCGTTATCAGATTCGTAAATTCGCTCATTGAAAGCCAGCTGTGCAGATTCACCACCTGTTCCTGTATCAGCGGCATTGCGGCATATCCTCCTCCAAAACTCAATGCCCCGACCTGGAGGAAACTTAAAAAAAGCTGAATATAGATCATTTTTCCCTGCCTCCTTTTACTATTGTCCGTACCATTCCAAATACAGCTACCAAAAGTATTATATAGATAATGTTAACATTCAGGAAATAGCTGAGACAAAAACTGATGATCATTATCACCACATTCACCCAGTCCTTTGACTTTACAACATTTTTCCCCATATCATACACTACGGACATAATAACTGCCCCAACTCCCGCAGTCATTCCTTTTAATAATGCCGCAATATAATAATTGGAACAAAACGCATCATAAAATACAGAAATAACAGATAAGATCACCATCGGAGGAATGATCGCTCCAATGACAGATACCAGCATTCCCGGTATGCCGGCAAGCTTATACCCCACAATAATCGCTCCGTTTACTGCAATCGCTCCAGGTGAAGACTGGGCGATCGCAACCAGATCCAGCATTTCATCTTCTTCGATCCAGTGATAATGATCCACAAATTTTTCTTTCAGCAAAGTAACAATTACATAACCGCCGCCGAAAGTAAATGTGCTGAGATACAGACATGCAAAAAATAATTTTCGCAGTACATATCCTTTACTTTTTGTTTTTTCTTCCATTTTATTTCCCCCATTTTTTAATGCATTCTATAGATTCTATATTTTATCTTATCATGTACTAAAAAAAATTCACTTCATTTATCAGCAAACGTTTGCTTTATATTTTCATACATTTCTTATATTGCATCTGTATTTTTGTCTTTGAATCAACTATACTTGTGTTAACAATATAGCTGTAAATTCATACAGCAATCTGACATCCTGGTTCTGACATAAGTATCATAAAACACTGCACCCCAAGAAAGGAGGTCTCCTATGACGCTGAGAGAAATTGCAGCAGAAGCAGGCGTATCGATTTCAACAGTCTCACGTGTAATCAATCAAAGTACTAATAGCCCCGTGAGCAGGGAAGTTCAAGACCGTATATGGGAAATAGCCAAACGTACCAATTATATTCCAAGACATTCAAAAAAAAATACTGTAGAACCTGATTCATCTTCCACAGAACCATTTCGTTCTATTGCCTGTCTCTTTGCACGGGTTCCGGATGGAGCATCTGATTATTTCTTCTCTACATTGGCCAAAAATATTGAACAGGAAGCATTCCGTCATAACTATATTTTAAAGTACACATTTTCTGCTTTTGATATCGATGATCCTTTTACTCTACAGTTAATTGCCAGCAATGATATTGACGGCATTGCCGTTTTGGGTCGTTGTGATAAAGAGCTTTTGAAATTTCTGAAAAAACATTTCCAGTATGTTGTTTATTCCGGTCTGAATAATCTGGATGCAAAATATGATCAGATTATCTGTGATGGAACACAAATCAGTTATGATGTCGTAACCCGCCTTATAGAACAGGGTCATAGAAAAATCGCTTACATCGGCGAAACACAGAATGAAAACCGGTATGTTGGATACTGTTCTGCATTGACAGATGCAGATATTTCTGTCAGTCCCAAATACGTCTCTAACATTGTTCATTCCACAGAAGAGGGATACAAAGGTGTCTGCCATCTTCTTAAAAGCGGCTGTGATGCAACTGCTTTCTTCTGTGCTGATGATATTACGGCAATCGGTGCAATGAAAGCTATCAAGGAATACGGTCTTCGCATTCCCGAAGATGTATCCGTTGCCAGCATTGATGATATCGATACAGCACAATATCTGATTCCCTCATTAACAACAGCACACATTCCTCTTGATGAAATGGGAAAAATGGCAGCCAAAATACTGATTGACCGTATTGAGGGCGGTCATGAAAAGCATTTAAAAATATTATTTCCTTATGATATCATCGAACGTAAGAGTACTGCTGCCTTCCGTAAAATCCATGGCAACCCTCAAAAATAATTTGCTTATAGCAATCCTCGTAAATAATGTATCTTAATCCAATTAATTCTGCAGTGGATGAACGCAAAAAAGAAGGTGCAAACCACATTTCTATGATTTGCACCTTCTCTTATTCTATATCAGTAGTTCAATCTCAGATAAAACTCTTTCAGCAATCAGTCTTATCAGCCTTCCTGTGATGACTGTCAGTTCTGTGACTCACGCCTTTCTCTACTCATATTTTCGTCATCCAGACTTTTAACTCTATTTATGATAACTTACTCATAACAACAGACCTTACAGATGGCATCACTTTCCACAACACTCCACAATGGTTTTCTCCACATCTTCTATCTGGAAAGGTTTTGCCAGGTGTGCAGTCATGCCGGCTGCGAGACATCTTTTGGCATCTTCCTCAAATGCATTTGCAGTCATTGCAATGATCGGAATTGTTTTTGCATCTGCCCTGTCCATGGCACGTATGGCTTTTGTTGCTGCAATACCATCCATAACAGGCATCATGACATCCATCAATATGGCATCAAAGGTTCCCGGAGGATTATTTTCGAAGTGCTCCACTGCCTGTCTGCCGTTTTTTGCAACTGTAACCTTTGCACCGTCATCTGTCAGCAGCATTTCTATGATTTCAGCATTAAGCTCATTATCCTCGGCTGCCAGCAGATGCAATCCACGAATATCATATTTCTCAGCAATTTCCTCATCCTTTTTCTGTTCCTGGGCAATCTCAAAGGGAATGGTAATGACAAACACAGATCCAACTCCCACCTGACTTGTTACTTCAATACTTCCATTCATCTGCTCAATCAAGCCTTTAGTGATCGCCATTCCCAGACCGGTTCCCTGATAAACACTACGGGCATCTGTTTTTTCCTGTGAGAACGGATCAAAAATATGACTCAGGAACTCCAGACTCATCCCTATACCTGTATCAGAAATCGTCCATCTGTATGTACAGATTCCATCATGTACATCTGCAGCCTCCATTACCGTAGTGATCTTTCCTCCCGGCCGGTTATACTTAATACAGTTTCCATAGATGTTCAGAAAAATCTGGCGAAGATGCAGTGAGCTTCCATAGACATAAGGATAAGGGATATTCTCCTTATTTTTCTCATAAATCCACTGAATATCCTCATCTGCTGCCTTGTGAGTGATAATACTCTCAATCTCATAGACCAGATCTTTCAGGCAGATATATTCATGAGTCAGAACAATATGACCTTCCTCTATTTTACTCATCTGCAGAACATCATTGATAAGGGAAAGCAAATAATCCGCTGCTATCTTCATCTTTTTATGATTTTCCTGTATCAGTTCCTTATCCTCAAAATGAGTCTCGTCAATCTTTAACAGACCAATAATACCATTCAGAGGTGTCCTGATATCATGGCTCATACGGCTGAGGAAATTCGTTTTTGCCCTGCTTTCAGCACGCATCTCATTGAAGGCGGCCTGAAGGCGTGCCTGTTCCTGCTCATCCCGTTCATGTCTCTGTGTGGTATCCTGCAGCAGAATAATCGCATAGATCATAGGCACCTCAGCAAGAATTTCTGTATCAAACACCACCATCCTGGTCATAAGAACTGTTTTCTGTACCCAGCGGATACTTCCATCATCTTCGCGGGCACAATATTCCACAGACATATTTGTTTCTCCGTTCTCAAACCTCTTACGAAGTTTTTCACAGTTATCTGTCATGCAGTAACCGGCAATTGTTTCCTGGGTGATTTTTTTCTCATATTCCCAGCAATAATCCCGATAAGAACATGGAAGCGGGTAGTCCATAAAAAGTTCCCGGCTCTTCTGTTCTTTTCCATTCAGTACGATCCTTCTTTCCAGAGCATCCTTTGTCAGATTTACTGTATAGATCACATCTGACAATTCCAGAAGCGCATCCACATAGCTGTCATTTTCCAGGATAGACTGTTTCAGCTGTTCATAATAGAGCTGCAGCTGCTCTTTCGCACCTGTCTGACCTTCAGAAGTCTTTCGGATGGTTTCAAATGCCAGAAGAAAATGATGCAGCTTTTTGTCCTCATCCCAGTCCACCGGAATCAGTGTCAAGCGGTTATATGCCCCCTGTTTTCCGATATTATACTCATATTCCAGAACATCTTTCTTCGTATGCATCTTCTTTTGAAGTTCCGAAATCTGCAGTCCTTCGCGGATATCTGCCTGACTGGATTTTTCAACCTGTTCCTCTATGATCTGTTCCACTGCTCCGGAATATGCGCCATCAGAGGCCAGGAAAAAATTTTCACTGGAACGGATTGCCCGATAAGTATCCATCCTGGCATCACAGTACAGACAATCCGAGAAATTACTGCCATGCTGATTAAGCAGCTTTAACAGCTGATATCCCTGATGCTTTTCTGCAGCAGCTTCTTCCCTTTTTACATGATTCTTATTGATATACATGTTTTTGTCTGCGCAGTTAAACAGTTCTCTCATTGTACTTCTGGGAAAATCGCCGGCCAGTGCAAAGCCTGCTGCATAGCTCAGGGGAGTATCCGGATACACTTTGGATTCCTCTCTCATATCTCTGCGCACCTTTTCAAGGCACTGTGTCATCTGTTCCCTGTCCAGTCCATGGGTAACTGCAAGAAACTCATCTCCACCTGCTCTTCCCACAAACTGCTCTGCCGGCATGGAAGCCCGCAGGCAGATGGCAAATCTACGGATATAGGCATCACCAGCTTCATGACCTCTGCTGTCATTAATACGCCGGAGATTATTAAGATCAAAACTGCAGACACCGGTATCTGCATCCGGTTCTTCCTCACTCAGTAATTCTTCACATTTATTTTTGTTCGGAAGTCCCGTCGCATCATCCAGATATACCTTTCGCTGCAGTAAACGATTCATTGCAGCATATTGTATTGCTTTGATGAATTCATATCCGATCAGCAGCATCAATACAACAATATCTGCTGTGATATATTTCTCAAGCAATGATAAGGATGTGGCTTTTTTCTGCGAATATTTTTCAGCCAGGCCTGTTGCTTCATCGCAGATCACAAAAAACTCCTCACTTTCCGGAATAATATCTGTGTTTCTGGCTCCTTTGAACCTCACAAGATAAATTTTCTTATACAGGTCAGAGAATTTATCATCCAGTTCCTGCATTTTATTCTGAAAATCAACATCATTGAGACGTACAAGATTTAATTCATCATTTCCATTTCGCAAACCGTCAATAAAAGTTTTTATCTCATGGATCATCTCATTTTCCTGCTGCGTGGAAAGCTCCAGTTTTATGAGTCTCTGTGTCTCTCCCCTGACTAAACCGGTATAATTTACAATACGGGCCGTTCCCTGAATATCTGAGACAATTCCCATCATTATGATAATAAGGATAGCCAGAATAACTGCCAGAACACCAATACTGACCTGAATAATACTTGATTTCTTTTTCTTATTCTTTACTTCAGACATGGCCCTCCCCCTTTTGTTTTATTTTGGAAAAATACTTTCTGCATTCTAACTATTTTACCGTACTTTTTCCGTTATGCCCACCACAAATTTATTAATACTATATCGATTCCATAAAATAATGCTACCTTTTCGGAACCATATGGTTCTGTATAGTTGCAGTAATGCATATTAATTAAGAGGCTTGCTATAAATTTCCAAACAGGCATCAAAAACACCCGGCAAAATTACTTTTCATAATCTGCCGGGTGTTCTCTTTCGCCCTCTCTGTATAGATTATTGATAATGTCTTCCAGACGGTCGAAGTTATATTTTTCTTTTTCAGTTTTTTATTTGACTGCTCCGGTAATACCTTCTGCAAACTGTTTCTGTAATACAAAGAATACGATCATTGTAGGAATAGAACAGAACAATACACCGCACATCAGCATACCATAATCTGTCACATAACCTGTGATCAGGTTGGCGATCAGCATTGGCATGGTCATTGCCTTGTTGTCTGTCATGATTACCTTTGGCCACAGATAAGAGTTCCATGCATTCATAAAGGTAATAACAGCAGCTGCCGCATATGTAGATTTCATTGTAGGAATGAACATCTGGAAGAAAATCCTTACTTCGCTGAGTCCGTCAATACGTGCAGCTTCAATAATATCAACCGGGAATGATCTGGCATTCTGACGGAACATCATGATCATAAACGGCGTGGAAATAATCGGAAGGATAAAACCTACTGCTGTATTCAAAAGTCCTGCCTTGGAGAACATTTTGAATAACGGAACCATAGTTGCAACCTGCGGAACCATCATAGCCAGAAGCAGGATTGAAAATACTCTGTCTTTCCACTTATCATGGTAAACTTCAAATCCGTAACCTGCGATAGAGCAGATCAGAAGACAGATCACTGTAGTAAGGATTGCATAAAAGAAAGAGTTTCCAAGTGCTCTCCACAGTGGCTGCTGGGATGTAAGATTACGGAAGTTTTCCATAAAATGGCTTCCCGGAATAATTCGTCCACGTGATACATCTGTGGATGTATTAGTTGCAGCTGAAATCATCCAGTATAACGGGAATACTGAAATAAATGACACGATGATCAGAAAAATATAGGTTGGAATCAATCTTCTCTGAATGGCTGATTTGTTTTTCTTAGTCACGTGTATCACCTACTTTCAAATTAATAAATGCAAGTACAGCTACCATAATGAATATGATAAATGACATTGCTGCTGCATATCCAAAGTTTGGTACGTTAATAAAACATGTATTGTAAATATAGTGGGACATTGTGATTGTTGAGTTTGCCGGTCCACCCTTTGTCAGGTTGACAGACTCATCGAACAACTGCAGTGTACCATTAATTGACATGATGAATGTCATGATAATTGTCGGTTTCAGAAGCGGAACTGTAATCTTCCAGAAAGTCTTCCAGCCATTGGCACCATCGATTTTGGCTGCTTCATATACAGAATATTCAATATTCTGAAGTCCTGCCAGATAGAATACCATATTATATCCTGTCCATCTCCAGATCAGCGCAAGGATAATTACAATCTTGGCACTGGCGGAATTCCCCAGGAAATTATAGCCGGTAGATAAGATTCCAAGTTTGATCAGAATACTGTTGATCAGACCATCTGTAGCAAACATGGAACGGAAGATCAATGAATAGGATACCAGGGATGTCGCACATGGAAGAAATACACAAGTACGGAAAAATCCCTTAAATTTCAAATCTTTGTTATTCAGAAGCTGTGCCAGAAGAATTGCCAGTATCAGCATGATCGGCACCTGAATGATCAGATACAGGAATGTATTTGCAATAGACTGCTGAAATACCTTGTCTGCCAGAATACGTTTATAGTTGCTGAAGATCGGATCTGCAAATCTCATATTTGCTCCGGCTCCGGTCTGCAGGGAAATGATAAATGCACGTATCATTGGATAAAAGCTCATGATCGCGATCATGATAGTTGCAGGAGCCAGGAACGTCCATCCTGCTGCCCTCTGCTTGCCAAGCAGAGACATACCTTTTTTCTTAGAATTCACGTGAACTCCTCCTTTCAAAAAACTCTGTAACTGTTCAGCATTTTGCCGGACAATTACCAACTCTTTGCAGTAAGATGGGGGACTGCTGGTAGTCCCCCGCACTTACCTGTTTTCATTCACTTAATCACTGTCTACAGATTGCTTCACAGTTTCACTGTTCCCGCAATCCTGACATCATCTGATCCTGCGATCAGAATTTATTCAGTCATCTTGAATGCCAGAGTATCCTGAGCTTCCTGAAGGGCATCTTCTACAGGTGTGCCGTTTACGATATTTACAACTGCTGTGTTGACGCATTCTCTTGATTCATAATGATACGGTGTTTTTGTGAACTCCGGAATATGAGAAGAGTATTCTACAATTGTGGAGAAGATTGGCTGTCCACCAAAGAATTCATTTGGCTCGTTGTAAACCTTAGATTCACCTGCCGGCAGATAACAGGAGATTGCACCTGCTTCCGGAAGGATTGTATCATAGAACTCTGTGCTGGAACCAAATGTACTTGCAAGGAAATCTTCTGCAAGTTCTACATTCTGGCAGTTGGATGTAACATACCAGGAAGATCCACCATTGTTTGCATAGTTTGTAGCTGTATCAACATCGTCTACTTTAGGCATTGTTGTGATCTGCCACAGACCCTTCTGATCTTCTGTAGACATCAGAGTAGCTGTGATCCAGTTACCATTTACAATACCTGCTGCCTCACCGCCTGTAATAGTAGCGATATATTCATCCCAGTTATTTACAAGTTTAACAACGTCATTCTTAACCAGATCTACATAAAGATTGATGCATTTCTCTGCAACTTCATTGCCTACGATGTAAGCTTCGCCATCTTCGTTTACGAAGTTAGCTCCGCAGGACTGCATCATCATCATCAGAGTATCGCCACCTGTAGCTTCACTTGTAAGAAGATATTTTCCGGTTTTTTCATGAACATCTTTACCGATTTCCATGAACTTGGACCATGTGATATCTGTCAGATCATCAATAGTATATCCTGCCTCGTCAAGGATATCTGTACGATAGCATGCAATAACAGCACCATTATCAAACGGAACACCATAGTGTGTATCATCTACCATGGAATAGGACTGTTTCAGTTTACCAAAATCATCCCAGTTAATGTTGATATCTTTCAGATCTGTGAATGCATCCGGATAGCTCTTCAGATATTTCTGATAGCTGTTGTCCTGCATAAGAACGATATCAGGAAGTGTGCTGTAATCGCCTGCATTTGCTGCTGTTGTCAGTTTAGTCTGGCAGTCATCAGAAGATGTCTCTACGATATCTACAGAAAATCCCTCATGATCTTTTGCATACTGATCTGCTGCGATCTGCATGGATTTGATGTTGAAGTTCTGATCCCACGCCCATACAGTTAACTTGTTGTCATCATCAGATTTCGCAAAAACAGCTGTAGCTGATCCTGCAAAGGATGCTACCATAGCACCGGTCATTAATACTGCGAGTAATTTTTTTCTCATATTTATATCCTCCTTTATTAAGCTTATTCTTTCTTCCGAATCGCTTGTAAGTTGATTATAGCATCCGATTTTCAGGTATAGTTTGCATAACCGCACACATAATGTGCAATTTCGACCATTTTATGTATTTTGCACTATTAAAAATATTTAAAAATATATTTTTTGTTCACTTTCTCATTTACTATGTTTTTACTATGTAATTTTAATAACAAAGGCCACTTTCATGGACAAAAAAATATATATTTTTGTCTTTAAAAATGACCTTTGTTATTATTTCATAAATTTTCCGTTCAATTTTTGTACATATTTTACAGTTTTTAATTCATTTTATGCAAAATAGACTTTTTCAGGATATTGTGTTTTCATCGCATGAAGCAGTTCCTCATTAAGATCAAGAAGCAGTTTTATTTTGTGCCCGTCTTCCCGGATGATCATTGTATAATAAGGAGTATCTTCATCATAAGAGGTATAATCGTATTTTTTCAGCTTCTCCGTTCCACCATTCTTTTTGTACCTTGCAACACTTTCATGCCAGTGCGGTGCCACTGTCTCCAGATTACCCAGTTCCAGTATATGAGCTGTTTTGCGATACTTCTTGCCATAGATCACATCTATTTCAAACTGACCGTTTTCCATCATGTATTCATAATCCTTCTGACTGAATATATCAAAGACAAAATACAGCCCCGCAAGCAGAAATCCCGGAAGCATAAATGCCTGGGAAATCGTGATTCCCATAACCACAAAAAGCACTGCAAAAATAATCATTACCACACACAGGACTCCGGACATACTCTTTTTCTTTCTTGATACCTGCTCCACAATCTTATAGTTCATAACTTTTTTACCATCCTTCCTCTGAATGAATATCGAAATCCAAAAGCTGCTGTTCATAATTCTCCGGCCGTTTTCTCCATTCAACCGGAGTCACTCCCATTATCTGTCTGAAGTTCCGGTTAAACGTTGAATTGGTCGTGAAACCACATTTGTGCGCAATATCTGCCACCGGTATATCTGTTTTCTGCAGAAATTCACAGGCAGTATGAATCCGCACAGAATTAATATACTCCAAAGGACTTACTTTCATATGCGATGTAAATACTCTTCTGAAATGAGTTTCACTGATGTGACAGATTTTCGCCAGGTCCTCAATCCGAATGTCCTCCATATAGTGATAAGAAACAAAATCCAGTACACGGGTGATCATATTTGTAAGTTTCCCTGTTTCCTCTTCCACCCTGTCTTCCGGTGAAACCCGGTTCAGTCTGGCAATTTCTACTAGTAATGCCGCAAGAACTCCACTGGATTCTTCAATATAAAATTCTTCTCCCTCACGCATGATATTCATGATCTTAAGAATTTTTTCAGCTATGGAGGGAGACTCATTCTCTTTCAAAAATAAAGCCTTAGAATATATTCTCTGGATCATTTTTTCAGCCTTTACCGGATTGTTCAGAAATTTTTTCATAAAACCTTCCACATCTATGAAAAGATACTCCCATTTACTAACCGTACCCAGATCACTGTTAGTCGTATGAGCATAATTGGGTGGAATCACCGTAAATTCTCTTCCCGAAAACCGCCTTTCAGCCTCACCAAACGCCATAAATCCATCCCCTTCATAGCAGAAACCAATCTCCAGATAATTGTGAAAATGAAGATAATCCACATCATTTCCATAATTCTGAACCCACTTCTGCCCCAGAAGAGCCAGAATCGGACTTCCGGCAGGCATCTGGTAATAGCGGAATTCCATCTTCGGTTTTCTTCTCTTCTTTGCCATACAGTCACCTCATTTTCTGTTCTGCATTTTCACAATATGATTTTACCAGTTTTTTATATATTTTTCGATATTTTTATACATTTTCCAACAAAAATATACAAAAACACCTGGCAGACTACTTTTATAATCTGTCAGGTGTCCCTTTTCCATATCTGTTATTATCAATCTTTTTATTCATAGTCTCATGGCTGAACCCGAATAATTTTGACTGATGACAGTTCTATACCTGTCTCTGATATCATTTTATTTTCTTCATGATTGTGGTTTTCTCTTGATTCCACACTGAATTGCATTTGTCGGACAGACTTTGCGGCATCTTCCACAGCGGATACATTCCGGGCTGTTGGAGTTTTCCACAGGGTCAACGATCATCTGGCAGGCTTTTGCACATTTTCCGCATTTTATACACTTATCTTTATCCACTCTGTATTTATACAGGGAAACAGGATTAAAGATAGAATAAAGTGCACCCAAAGGACAGATATATTTGCAGAAAGGACGGTAGATTAAAATGGAGAGAATGATCGTTATGATCAGGATCACGTTCTTCCATATGTACAGCCAGCCCAGTGCACTGCGCATGGATTTATTCAGAAGTACCAGTGGCAGTCCGCCCTCCAGTGTTCCTGCCGGGCAGATCAGTTTGCAAAAATAGGGTGCCCCCTGTCCCATAATATCCACAAGAAACAATGGAAGCAGGATCACAAACACTGCAAAAATCACATATTTCAGCTTACGAAGCAGTTTATCTCCCTTGAATGTGCGGATTTTCTTAGGAAATGGGATCTTATTTAACAAATCCTGGATCAGTCCAAAGGGGCAGAGAAAACCGCAGATCAGCCTTCCCACCATAGCCCCGATGAAGATAAGAAATCCCACCACATAATAAGCCATTTTGAAATTCCAGCTTCCTATCACCGCCTGAAGGGAACCAATAGGACAGGCGCCAACAGCACCGGGACAGGAATAACAGTTCAGGCCCGGAACACAGGCATTTTTCAATTTGCCTGTGTAAATTTTGCCTGTGACAAAACCGGTAACATGACTGTTTGTAATGAACGCCCACAATGCCTGGATTCCGTGGCGTGGCCACTCATTAATCTTCATATTTTTTGTATTTTGTTTCTTATTACTTTTGTTATCGCTGTTCTTATTATTACTCATGATAATCTATTTTCTTTCTATTCATATCTTATCCACAGACTTATCTTATGACAATGTTTCAGTCCGCCGGATATTTGCAACCTCTGCTAGAGCGTGCCTGATTCGGTTAAATCATCCTATTCCTACACATTCCATACAGATGTTAATAGCTTTTGTAAACACCACTGCCAGCTCTCCGCGGGAAATCCCATATCCCATAAAGCAGGCTCCCACAAGCATAAGGATCACAGCCGGCCATTTACTGTTCCATATTTTGCTGGTTTTTGATTTACTCATTTATTTTTCCTCTGTTACATTCTTCAGCTCTTTTTCCACAATTTCTTTCCACTCGTCCAGACTGTGGCTTCCGGAGTAAGTCTCCCCTACAATATTTCCATTCTTATCAACAAAGAAGGTTTCCGGGAAAGCGGAGATTCCATTGAGACGTCCGTTCATCATTCCGGAATCCGGGATCAGGAATGGATAGGATGCCTTTGTCTTCTCCTGAATTACCTGGGCTTTTTTCACTGCTTCCTCATCCTGTTTTCCACCACTGCCTATTGTATCCCGTGTCACACCCACTACTCCCACGCCTTTATCCTTCATCTCCTGATAAAGCTTCTCCAGTTCAGGAATCTCATTGATACATGGAGAACACCAGGTAGTAAAAACATTTACCATAGTCAGATCATATTTGCTGAAAATATCCTGTGTATAGGTTTTTCCGTCAACTCCTGTTGTTTCAAATTTGCCCACATTTGTTCCTTCAGCTCCATCTGTACTGTCAGAAGTATCCTGCGGCTGATCAAATGCAGAAAGCATCTGGAATGGGGTCATTTCTGTAAGTGTTACTTCAATCCCCTCCACGTCCTTTAACAGGTCTGCATCCGCATCCTTGTTTGTGCTGAGATAATATTTATATTTACCGTCACTGCTGGTGCCCAGTTCTTTATGCTCTGTGCATCCGGTAATCGTATCCAGATCTTTCTGGGATTCCTCATCATACATTCCGATCACACCTACTCTGCTGAGACTTTTCAGCCAGTCGTCATATCCGGTGCCCATCTTGTCCACCTCTGCATCCTTCTGCTCATCTGTCAGGGTGCACCAGCTTGCTGTGGCATATGTCACTGCATCTGCATTGTCATTCCATCTCTCATCTGTAAACATGGAAATGTTCTTCTTCTCCATCTGCTCTTTCAGATCTTTGGAAATCCCTAATTTCATTCCAAGGAATGGATATTCATAAGTATCCTGTGCCGGCTGAGCAATCTCTGACGGTTTGAAAGATCCTGCGATCAAGCCCTCGGAAGCTGCCACACTGCCATCTTCTGCTGCCTGAGCATCCTTTCCATCCATCTGAACCGCACCTGCACCGGCTTCCTCTGCAGGCACTGAAAGAGTTTCCTCTGCATGTGCAGTTACAATACCTCCCATAGATGTCACACTTAATACACCTGCTGCAAAAATCGCCATTAATCTCATTCTTCTGTTTTTCATTGTAAGTAAGCTCCCTTCATTTTTTACTGTTATGATTTTTATATTACCTTTAAGCCAAGCCGATAAAAACATACACTTCTCTACCTGCTCCTAACCAAATAACTGCTTCACAGTTTAATTGGTCAATTCCTTATGTCTGTCTGCAGATCTGGATTTTGTCCCCGCATAACAGGCATCGTTTTATTGATATGCACACATTATAGCATCTGAGAAATAAAATCTGTGTTAAGAAAATAACTTTTTTCGAATTTTATTTCATGGCCAATCACAGACGAATCTGAAACTTGTTAAAAGGACTTTATAATCGGATATTTTAGAGGATTGCTATAATATGAAACATTTTCTTTTTTTTACACGAATTTTATACTTCGTGTGCTATGATAAAATTGATAATATATCAGAGTCAAAATTTTAACCGAATCAAGTAAGTCCCCTGCGGGGGTTGCGAATATCCGCTTGACTCGTACAAACGCAAAATATCTTCTGGCCTTTTGACTTTGATATTATAAAACTATGAAACCGGAAATTCAAAAAGGAGACTATTATGCACATTTTAATTATAGAAGACGAAGAACAGCTCTGCCGTTCCATGGCAGAGGGGCTCCGCATGGACGGATACGAAACAGATACCTGCTTTGACGGGGAAGAGGGACTGGAATTATGTATGACAGAGAATTACGACCTGATCCTTCTGGATCTGAACCTGCCGGGAATTGACGGTCTGGAAATCCTGCGTCAGTTCCGTACCTTCAATACCAATACTCCTGTTCTCATACTCTCCGCAAGAGTACAGATTCAGGATAAGGTGGAAGGTCTGGATCTGGGAGCCAACGATTACCTTACCAAACCATTTCATTTCGAGGAGCTGGAAGCCCGTATCCGCAGCCTTACCCGCCGTAAATTTATCCAGGAGGATGTCTGCCTGAGATGCAGCCGCATTACCTTTGACACACGCACAAGAGAAGCCAGTGTAGATGGCACACCCCTGGCTCTCACCAGGAAAGAAAGCGCACTTCTGGAATACTTTCTGCTTCACCGCAACCGGATCATCAGCCCTGAGGAAATGATCGAGCATCTCTGGGACGGCAGCGTGAACAGCTTCAGTAACTCTATCCGGGTGCACATTTCTTCCTTAAGAAAAAAACTGAGAACTGCCCTTGGATATGATCCTATACAGAATAAGATCGGACAAGGTTATATTATGGAGGACTAAATCTATGAAATTTTATTCAGAAAAACTTTCCCCCCGCAGGCTCTCACTCCAATGGCGGCTCACATTGCTGATCTCCGGGCTGGTTATCACAGCCTGTGCACTGATGTATTTCTTCATCAGCCGTTCTGCTGTGACCGGTCTGGAAGGGATTTCCGACTATGTAGTTCTGGTCACCCCTGACAATTCAAACCCGATCTCCATCAATGTAGATCCAAAAATCCTCATCCCTGATCTGGAAAACCAGATCCAGAATACCAAAAACAACTTTCTGTTCCAGAGCATGATCGCCACAGGTATCATTATTCTTCTCAGCAGTATCTGTACCTGGTTTGTCACCAGAAGAGCCCTGACCCCTCTGCGCAGATTCAGCGACAAGATCAGCCAGGTACAGGCACAGAATCTGTCTGAACCGCTGGAAGTCCCACTCTCAGAGGATGAGATCTCGCGTCTGACCAGATCCTTTAATGACATGCTTGCCCGCCTGGATAATGCCTTCTCTGCACAGAAGCAGTTTGTGGCAAGTGCAGCACATGAGCTTCGCACACCCTTAGCTGTAATGCAGACAAATCTGGAAGTTTTTTATAAAAAGCCGGAACATGCCCCCCAGGAATACGACAGGCTTTTCACCATGCTTCAGGAACAGACCGGACGGCTTTCCCATCTTGCAGAAATCCTGCTGGACATGACAGGTCTTCAGACTGTAGAGCGTTCTGACACAATTTCCCTTGCAGCACTCACAGAAGAGGTTTTCTGCGATCTGGATCCGGTTGCAGACAAGCATCAGCTCCGGCTTATTCAGACAGAAGGTGACTGTACTGTTACAGGCAGCTATATCCTTCTGTACCGGGCAGTCTATAATCTGGTTGAAAATGCGATTAAATATAACCGGCCTTCCGGTTCCGTTACTGTAAACATTCATTCTGCAGAATCTGCAGTCCTGGAGGTAACTGACACAGGCATCGGTATCTCCCCTGAAAATCAGGAAAAAATCTTTGATCCCTTCTACCGTGTGGACAAATCCCGCAGCCGCGCCATGGGCGGTGCAGGTCTGGGGCTTGCTCTTGTAAGCGAGATTGCCAGACAGCACAACGGTCAGGTAAAAGTAACCCAGAGCAGCGAAAAAGGCAGTACCATTGCCCTGATACTGCCTAAATCAACTGACTATTGATTTTTTCTCTTATTTATTTTTTTCCAGAATCTGAATCAGTTTCTGTGTATCTTCCATAGTAGTAGCCCAGCTTGTGGCAAAGCGGATCACAGAGTGTGTCTCATCATACTTCTCCCAGAATCCGAACTCCACATCCTGGGCTATTTTTTTCATTACATCATTAGACACAATACAGAAGATCTGATTGGTGGGAGTATCCAGAGAAAGCTGATATCCATACTTCTTCAGTGCATTCTTGATCTGCTCTGCAGCTTCCATTGCAGGTTTGCCTGATCTTTTCTTTCGCATCTTCTGTATATGGATCCTGACCATAGCCCACTGTTTTCTCCAGGTTTGTCTCCATCAGCTTCTTCATGATCGCAGGATGTGCACCCTCCATGTAGTCACTGGCGAAATATAAACGTGATTCTGTATTTTCCATTTTTATCGTTATGTCCTTTCTACTGCACTATCTGCGCATTTGACTTTTTTATTCATAGCTTCTGTTCTGTACCGGAACGCTATTCATTCTGTTACTCTATTTTTCTTAGCATTTCTCCCATCTGCTCTTCTGACTTTCACAGATGGAGTTCCACTGACAATTCCCACAGATTTCTTTCCTCTTTCCTGATGCCAGGATTTTCTTTTGAACAACATCTGTAAAATCATCAAATTCCATGATCTGTCCATTCTCCAGGCCGCATAGTTCCAGCACTGCATTGTCATATGCTTCTACAAGTGAAAAGGAAGAACAGCATCCTTTTTCATTATTCGGACAGGCAGAACAGATCTCGTCTGTATCTGCATGAAGCTGTATCTTTGCTCCCTTCTGGAAAATATCCAGCATTTCCTGCATATGTGCGGAAAACCCATTACTGTATCCCTCACCCTTGAAATATGCAAGGCACATTCCATGGTGAGGGCGTAGTGGAATATTTTTTATAAAAGACATCTTTGTGCACCTTTCTCCTTAATTTTTTAACATATTGGATACTTTAACACAAAGCGTTTTTATTGACAACTTTTTTTACTTTATAGTTTACAATCCGATAATTCTATATACTGATCGGATTTCATCAGACTTACTGGATAAAATCAGAAAAATCCTTTTTTACTTTTTCTTCATTTACCAGCCTTAGCTACCCTCATATTATAAAGAAAGGTACCCAATGATGCCAGAATAATCAGCACATATCCTGTAAAGCTGTACTTATCCGGAATCTCTCCAAACAGGATAAATCCCAGCATCGTAGCAAAAATAATCTGCGAGTAATCAAAGATGGAAATCTTCCCTGCAGGTGCATAGGTGTATGCAGCCGTAATCGTAAACTGTCCACCCGCAGCGAATAATCCTGCCATCAGCAATGTCACAAGCTGCTTCATACTCATGGATGTGAAATGGAACAACATCCAGGGTACAACCGACAAGCAGGAGAAAAATGAAAAATAAAACACGATAACCGGTCCCTTCACTCCGTGAGTTCCCAGTACACGCACCATCGTATACGCAATTCCTGCTCCCAGTCCACCACAGACTCCAATCAGTGCCGGAACAAGTGCCGCATTCTGAAATCCCGGTTTCACTACAAATAAACATCCGATAAACGCCAGCGCAACACACGCTGCCTGTGCCGGTCTGATCTTTTCCTTTAACAAAAGGAATGAAAAAATAATCGCGAAAAACGGAGACAATTTATTCAGGATCGATGCATCTGCCACCAACAGATGATCAATGGCATAAAAGTTACACAGAATCCCCAGTGTCCCGCACACACAACGCAGGATCAGCGGTCCCCAGTATTTCTTATCCACCTTCGGCACTGTACGATTTTTACAGAGAATCACCGCTGCAAACACCGCCGCCACCAGATTCCGGAAGAAACTCTTCTCCACAGACGGCAGATCACCTGCCAGACGCACACTCACATTCATACAAGCAAAGAAAAACGCCGACAGGATGATCATTATCATACCCTTTATGTAATTTTCCTGTTTCATCAGATTTAACCTGCCTTTCTGTCCATGCAGACAGCTTCTTTTTATCATATGCTGTCTGTCATCTACCTGTTAATCATATCACGGACAATCGTTTTAGTACAAATAGATTTTTTATTCCAGCAACACTCTAAAAGGGGTTGCTGACCTGATTTTACATCCCATTGACTTTTCCAGATGCTTGTGTTACTCTAACACAAGAAAAATCTGCATATAGATGATAACAACGGGAGCCTGTGAGACAGGCTGAGAGGAAGATTGATCTTCGACCGCACCTGATATGGATAATGCCAGCGTAGGGACTGTATTTGTATATTAAAATCTGCCAGTGTGTTATTCCGGCAGATTTTTTTGCAGGATTTTATCTGCTTCCTGCACAACTGATAATGTCTGCTTCGGCAGACCAATTCTTCATTTCAAGGAGGTTCATTATTATGAACACAGACAGATCAAAAACACTCAGAATGGTCATGCTCGCCATGATGGTTGCCATCGGCGTTGTCATCTCACCCATTCTGAGAATCGAGGGTATGTGCCCTACTGCACACCTGATAAACATCGTCTGTTCCGTACTTCTGGGACCGTGGTATTCATTGCTTTGTGCCACTCTCATCGGAATCATCCGAATGATGTTTATGGGTATCCCGCCACTTGCACTGACAGGTGCCGTATTCGGCGCATTTTTATCAGGCGTTTTCTACCGCGCTTCTCATGGAAAGATTATCTGCGCAGTGATCGGTGAAATCTTCGGAACCGGTATCATCGGCTCTCTGGTTTCCTATCCTGTAATGGCATTTCTTATGGGCAGAAGCGGACTGAACGCATTTTTCTATACACCAATGTTTCTGGCAGCAACCTGCATGGGCGGCACCATTGCCTATTTCTTCCTGAAAGCATTAAGTCACGCAGGAATGCTTGCCAAATTTCAACAAAGCCTTGGAGCAAAAGTATATGATCGTAAATCAGACAAATCCCAGACAATTGACCAGAGCAGCACAGCCGCTGATTCACTGCATCACTAATCCGATTTCTATTCATGACTGTGCTAATATTATTCTGGCGGCCGAAGGCCGCCCGATCATGGCAGAACATCCTGCTGAAGTAGCTGAGATCACCAGCCATGCTCAGTCACTGGCACTGAATCTTGGAAATATCACTGATGCACGTATGAAATCCATGCCTGAATCTCTGAAAATCGCTGCCAGTCTCCACATACCCGTTATGCTTGATCTGGTAGGAACCGCCTGCAGCAATCTGCGCTATGAATTTGCGCAGAAGCTTATGAACATCCACATGCCCGAACTCCTTAAAGGAAATATGTCTGAACTTCTTGCCATATCCGGACAGACTGCACATGCAATCGGAATTGACGCAGGTGTACAGGATGTGCTTACAGATGACAATCGTTCCCATCTGAAAGAACTTTTCCAGGAAAAAGCTTCCCAATGGAATACCACACTTCTTATCACAGGCAAGGAAGATATGATCGTCTCCGCCAGTAAGTGTGAATTTATTACAAACGGTACTCCTGCCATGTCACAGATCACAGGAACCGGATGTATGCTTGGAATGATCTGTGCCACCTATCTGGCAGTTACAGACCCATTTACAGCTGCCGTCTCAGCAGCCAGAGAATTTGGCACAGCAGGAGAAAGAGCAGAGAAAAACAGCTCCGGACCCGGAAGCTTCCAGACAGAGCTGTTCGATCAGTTTTACAATCTTTTATAAAAAAGTTCCCGTCAGACAATATGGACAAATTTCTTCCATATCATCTGCGGGAACTTTTTTATACTATTTCCGCACTGCGCATTTTTCCCAGTTCTCGTCTCGCAAACACAATCGCCAGCGCAAATGCCGCTGCATCTGCGATCGGTCCTGCATACATCACTCCATCAATTCCCATAAACAACGGGAAGATAATGATCAATGGCAGAAGAAAAATCACCTGTCGTGTCAGAGACATTACAATACCCAGCTTCGCCATACCGATAGAGGTAAAAAAACTGGAGGAAACCGGCTGAATCCCGTTTACAAAGGTCATAAACATAAATATTTTCAGATAACGTTCTGCAAACTGAAAATACAGATCACTTCCTGTTCCGAAGATACCCACGATCTGGTGTGGAAATATCTGGAAACAGAAAAAGAATATCGCTGCAATTACTGTACAGGCAGTTACAGAATAACGGTATGCCTGTCTTACTCTGTCATATTTCTTTGCTCCGTAATTAAATCCCCAGATTGGCTGACTGCCCTGAGAAATACCAATACAGATTGCCATAAACACCATATTGACTTTGGAGATAACACCTACACAGGCAATAGGAATATCACTTCCATATACGGAATTTGCTCCATAATAACGCAGAATATTATTTAATACGATCTGCACGATCGCCATGGCGATCTGATTAATGCAGGATGCAAGTCCCAGAGAAATAATTACCTTAAGATATGACAGCTTTGGTTTCAGCATCCTACCGGACAGATACATTTTGCGGAACTTACAGAAGTACACAATTACCAGAACTCCGGAAGCAACCTGTCCGATCACTGTTGCCCATGCAGCACCCTTAATTCCCCATCCGAATCCAAAAATAAACAGCGGATCCAGAATAGTATTGATGATCGCACCTATCATAATGCAGACCATAGAATAAGTCGGACTTCTGTCTGCTCTTACAATATGATTACCTCCAACAGACAAAATATAAAACGGAAGTCCTAATGCCGTAATTCCTGTATAATCAACAGCATATGGCATAACATCTGCAGTTGCCCCGAACAATGTCAGAAGTGGTTTCAGGAACATCAGTACAATCACAGCAAGTATCAGACCACTGATTGCCAGTGACGACAACGCAGTACCTGCAATCCCGCTGGCTTTCTTCTCCTGTCCTGCCCCCATTTCCAGATTATAATTTGATGCACCGCCAATTCCCAAAAGCAATGCCAGCGCAGTTGCGACCGTTGTAACAGGAAACGCCACATTTGTAGCTGCATTTCCCAGCATCCCCACACCCTGGCCAATAAAAATCTGATCCACGATATTATACATCGCACTGACCAGCATACTGATGATCGCAGGAATCGCAAACTTCGCGATCAGTCCCCCCACCGGTGCTATACCAAGCGGATTCTGTGCCTGCAAATTTATCTCCTTCGTACTTTGGTTATTTTTTCCCAAGTGAATTCCATCCTCTCTCTACATACTCGATATAATTTCTGTCACTGCTATTTTGTAATAAAACACTTTTCAGGATAATCTCTATTATTTCCCTGCCCCACTATACCGTATCATTTACTTTAACATTTATTCTCTTTCCATGCAACGTAAAAAGCATGCAATCTTTTCCCGGATTCCTCCCAAAAGTTTACATGCTTTTTCTGTTAAGCCGATCAATCGGATAAACTTATCCGATTCGCAACTTACTTGATTCGGTTAAAATCTTGTATGTTTATTCACATACTTCGCCTTATACTTAGAATACACAATCGTCTGATCCTTATACAGCCCATAATATCCTGACGCTGCATAACTGATAGAAACTGCGATCAGATAAAAAGAAACACCCTTAAATCCAAACATCTCAAATGCGATCAGAATCGATGTGATCGGACAGTTCGTTACTCCACAGAATACTGCTGTCATTCCGCACGCCGCACAGATAGACGGAGAAAGTCCCAGCCAGTTTCCCATCACACAACCAAACGTCGCCCCAATACAGAACGATGGCACGATCTCCCCGCCACGGAACCCCGCACGCATCGTCAATGCTGTCAGAACTAATTTCCAGAAGAAATCCAGCGATCTTGCCTGCCCTTCTTCTACAGCTTTCTCTATCAGTTCCGCACCTGCCCCCATATAATCTGAAGTTCCCAGAAGCAACGTGAGTCCAATCACCAGACATGCACCCACAACCACACGAGCATACGGATTCTTAAAGTATTTTCCATACGCTCCTGCCACTCCATTCAGCACCATACAGAATACAATGCTGACCACTGCACATCCTGCAGCAACAACTCCCATCTTCAGGCCTGTCTCAATTGTCAGCTCCGGAATATCCACTACATGAAAAGCCTCCGGTGTTACTCCCATACCTGCTGCAAATCTGGATGCGATCAATGATGCAATCATACATGGCATTAACGCCGTATAATACATAACTCCAACACTCACAACTTCCAAAGCAAACACAGCTGCAGCCATGGGTGTTCCAAACAGTGCAGAGAACGCTGCGCTCATACCGCACATAACGATAACATGGCGATCCTCTTCATCCAGATGAATCCACCGTCCAAGCTGATTCGCTATACTTCCTCCAAGCTGAATCGCCGCACCCTCACGACCTGCAGAACCGCCGGCCAGATGTGTAAGTGCCGTAGAAATAAAAATCAGCGGTGCTGACAGAATTGGTACATCATCCTGTGATCTCACAGTAGAAAGTACCTGATTAGTACCTCCATCTTCCTTTCCAAACTTCTCATACAAAAACATAATGATCAGTCCCATTACAGGCAACAGATAAAACATCCAGCCATTCTCTTTCCTGTAATTTGTCACACCCTTCAGTACAAAAGAGAACAGCGTACTTGCTGCTCCTGTAACACATCCCACAACAACAGCAATCATCAGCCACTTCACAAGATTCCCTACATCACGCTGGATCTCACCACTGTAATAATGCAGCTTTTTTTTCAGCAGACTCGCTTCTTCCGGTTTTATATCTCGCATACTTTGTTCCTCCCCATCATTCTCCTGAGGTGGAAGCTTTTCCTCTTTCTCCATTTCCCCTCTTACCTTTCCTGAATATTTTTCTTTTGACTTTACTGTTTTTATTCTAGCATATATTTTCTATATCTTCCAGAAAGATAAACAAGAGAAATCAAAGCGTTACTATCCACTGGTAATATCCCGCGAGGTGTTTTTGTGAGCGAAGGTCACAGAAAACCCGAGACATACTGCGCAAATTTATGCGATTAGCATAAATTAAGTTTGCGAAGCAAACGATACTCCTTGGGCATTGCACAAGGAGGTTCATATTTCCTGCATCGCGAAGCGTGTTGCTGGGAACGGAGTGAACAGTAACATCAAAGCATTTTCTTTCTGGTGAAAAATTACAACGTAATCCCCGTAACATGTTATACTTATTATATTAAGCCGAAACTTTTTCAAATAATTCGGTCTCAGGAGGATTAATTCATGAAAGCATACGAACGCTTATTATCTTATGTAAAAGTATTTACTCCAAGTAGTGAAGAAACCGGTACTTCCCCATCCACACAGTATCAGTTTGACCTTGCCAGACTGCTGGTTCAGGAATTAAAGAAACTGGGTGTGGAAGACGCCGATGTAGATGAACATTGCTATGTATATGGACATATTCCGGCAACCAAAGGATATGAGTCCCGCAAAAAACTGGGATTCATCGCTCACATGGATACTGTATCTGATTTCTGCGATCATCCGGTTAATCCGGTTGTTACCCCAGACTATGACGGCGGAGATCTGGCACTTGGAACCAGCGGCAGAATTCTTTCCCCAAAAATGTTTCCACATCTGTCTTCCTTAAAAGGAAGAACCCTTATCACTTCTGATGGGAGTACCATACTCGGCGCAGATGACAAAGCCGGCATTGCAGAAATTATGACAATGATCGAGCACCTGAACAATGCAAATATTGCTCATGGTCAGATCTCTGTGGCCTTTACTCCGGATGAGGAGATTGGTATGGGTGCTGATAATTTTGATGTAAAGAAATTTGATGCCGATTATGCCTATACTCTTGATGGTGATACAGAAGGCGAGATTCAGTTTGAAAACTTTAATGCCGGTCACGCAGTCGTTGAATTTACCGGCGTAAATGTACATCCTGGCTCTTCAAAAGATACAATGGTAAATGCAGCACTTGTTGCCATGGAATTTAATTCTATGCTTCCTGCTGCAGATACTCCGCGAAATACAGAAGACTATGAAGGATTTTTCCATCTTGATGCCATAAACGGCAATGTTTCCACAGCTATGCTGGATTATATCATCCGTGATCACGACGCAGCATCCTATGATTATCGTGTTAAAATGATGGAACACATCACCAAAATCCTCAATGAAAAATGGGGTGAAGGTACTGTAAAACTTACGATCACAGAACAATACAGAAACATGAAAGAAATCATTAATGCCTGTATGGAACTGATTGACTGTGCAACTGCCGCATGCAAAGAATGTGGAATTCCTGCACTGATCACTCCGATTCGAGGCGGAACAGATGGTGCACGTTTAAGCTTTATGGGACTTCCGTGTCCAAATCTCGGTACCGGCGGACACGCTTTCCATGGTCCTTATGAACATATCACTGTTGAAGGAATGGACATTGCTGTTGAAGTAGGATTAAAGATTATTAAATTATTTTATAAATAATTTCACGATTAACACAGTGCAAGTCTTGCAGAACATTTTTTTATTATAAGAAACATTATAAGTCCCCTGCTTATTACTTTTAACTCCATATATCTGTTTTTATACACAAAAAAACCAGCTATCACCTAGCTGGTTTTCACTGTATCTTCAAAACTACATACATGCTAACATTCCCTGAAAATCATTCTTCCTGCGATTCTTGGTCAAGCCCTCACCCGATTAGTAACAGTCAGCTCCATGCATTACTGCACTTCCACCTCTGCCCTATCTACCTCGTCGTCTTCAAGGGGGTTTACTTCTTAACGAATGGGATATCTCATCTTAAGGGGGGCTTCACGCTTAGATGCCTTCAGCGTTTATCCCTTCCGGGCTTGGCTACTCGGCCGTAGACTTGGCAGTCTAACCGATGCACCAGCGGCCCGTCCATCCCGGTCCTCTCGTACTAAGGACAGCTCCTCTCAGATATCCTACGCCCACGCCGGATAGGGACCGAACTGTCTCACGACGTTCTGAACCCAGCTCGCGTACCGCTTTAATGGGCGAACA
>ENA-OQNI01000781-OQNI01000781.1-human-gut-metagenome-genome-assembly--contig:-NODE-781-length-28838-cov-10.457212_pt1 | contig 28838 bp, 26 predicted proteins | sample MGYA00242627_ERZ504876 | MGnify/ENA primary metagenome ERZ504876 (study PRJEB26092, sample SAMD00036386) | human gut metagenome | host: Homo sapiens | study: EMG produced TPA metagenomics assembly of... | reverse complement strand
TTGAAGAAAGCTCCCAAGTGGGTCAATGTTCTGCTTTGGGGTATCGTGGCTGTCAGATTGATTTGCCCGCTCTCTTTTGAGAGCGCATTAAGCCTTATCCCAAGTTCAGAAACAATTCCGTTGGATATTGAAATGGCGGCCAAACCCACAATAGACAGCGGTGTTCCGGCGATCAATAGTGTGGTCAATCCTGTTCTATCCTCATTTGCCCCACCACAGCATGTATTGACGAGTGCAAACCCGCTTCAGATTTGGATTCCGATTTTGAATATTATCTGGTTGATTGGTGTCGGCGCCCTTCTCTTGTATACCGCAGTTAGTTATTGGCGCCTATGTCGTAAAGTGGATACCGCTGTTCGCTACAAGGGCAACATTTTCCAGAGTGAGAATGTAAGTTCTCCGTTTGTCCTGGGCATTATCAAACCGAGAATCTATCTCCCGTTCAACATGAATGGTCAGGATCTGGAGCACGTTGTTGCCCACGAACAGGCGCACATTCGCCGCAAAGACCATTGGTGGAAGCCTCTTGGTTTTCTCCTGCTGACGATTCATTGGTTCAATCCTCTCATGTGGTTGGCTTATGTTCTGCTGTGTCGTGACATTGAGCTTGCCTGCGATGAAAAAGTCATCAAGGAACTTGGCAATGAGCAGAGAGCCGATTATATGCAAGCACTTGTTGCCTGTAGTGTAAACCGCCGCATGATCGCCGCTTGTCCTCTTGCCTTTGGCGAGGTAGGTGTAAAGGAGCGCGTGAAGTCTGTGATGAATTATAAGAAGCCTGCGTTCTGGGTTATTATTATTGCAGTCATTATTTGCGTGGGCGTTGCGGCCTGCTTCCTGACGAATCCTAAACAAGACCGCTATACATTGCGAATTGTTGTTCCCGCAGGAAGTCAAGAGGAATTTGTATATACGGAGGAGGAAGTCAGCACAGTCAGAAATTCAATCAAAATATGGTCTGGTGATGGATTGGGTGATACAGAAGTTCTTTTGTTCCCCGTTAATAAAACAGCAGAAACCGGATACACAGCCACTTATCTTACGCATGGTATGTCTGTGGAATTTGATGCAGAAAATGATACGTGGTTTAAGATTGGTGTGAATATGCAGAACCCCACCAATGAGGACATTATTGTTTATGTTGAAGTAGAAAATGTAGAAGTGCGTATTGTGGACGAGATAAATTCCGTAATAGAGTGGTTTGATTACCTTGAAACCCCTGATGAAATGAAATGGGACGGTAGTCTTGAAATCAGCCTCACCGAGTTTCCAGATGTGACCTTCCGTTGGACTTACGGAGAGATGCTGGCTGTTAAGGGTAGTAAAAGCACTTCACTTTATACGGGGATGCCAATCTGGAACGCCTATTTCTGCGACCTCACTGGCGACGGTTTGCCTGAGTTGTGTTCTTCAATCAGTTGGGGCTCAGGCATGATTGACAACCGTGTCATTATCTATGACTATGCAAACGGAGTAAGCTATGAGCTGTCTGACAGAGGGTATTTTGATTTCACTCTCAGACAGGATCATCAAGATGGCCGCTTGTATGTAGATAAAACAAAATATCATACTGATGAACTGGTAGAAACCGGCCGACTGGTTTTCAAGAATCATTGCATTCAGATTGAAGGTTTTTCCAACGAAGCGCATCAGGTGTTCCAAGCTGAAATTCTGGAAATTCATAATGGCAATTATCTTGTGAAGCCTGTTGAAGGTAGCTGGGAATTGAGTAGTGCAGACCGAATTGAAGTGTCGATCAGAAATGTGCATCCATCACCGGAACCTGAAATCGGAGATGTGATCGAAATTGAATACGCTGGTGAAATCCTTGAAACCTATCCTGCACAAATTGCAGATGTTTATGGTATCAAGGTTATTGAGAAAAACAAAGGCTTTACCCATCTGGCAAACGATGATTAGAAAATCACAAATATCGAATAATTAGTTTCAAGCAGATAAACCGCTGCAATTCTCATTCCAAAGGGGGGATGAATGTTGTAGCGGTTTTTTCTTTTTATGGTTCAAATGCCAGCATTGTTTTCGTTGGCAGTTTCTCGTTTTCACAGTTCAGAAGATACGCTATCACCTTGTTCGCAAAGCGATTTGTTTTCATGGTATCCCAATCAGCAAGCCGGATGATCTCTGCTGTGCCGTTCTCAAAATCTAATGATATTTCGCCCCATTCGCCGTCGCAGTCTGCCTGGTATTCGTAGATTGCGGCGGCGATTTTCTTTTTGCGCTTAGTTTTGGATTTCTGTTTTAACCGGACAGCATGGATTGCATCCTCGGCAACCAGAAGTTCCGTCAGTTTGTCTACTGCTTTCCGATAGGCTCGTTCTGCACCGCTGGCTGTGCTGCCCTCAAACATAACCGCCAGTTCTTCAAAGGTGGGGCGGTCTTTCCATGAGCCGACACGCCCACAGGTCATGCAGATCGCAAGACGCTTTTCAAGCAAGGTCTGTTCCCGGTAATTCAGTTTCTCAAATGCCCGCTGCACCTTTTCTGCTTGTATGCCGTTCCAGAGGATGTCGGTATAGTTCCAGCTATCGTCAAGGGCAACATCTTCGCCTGTTTCCTCGCCATCCTCGTCTGTTACATAGAACAGTTGCTGATTGCGGATGCCACGGACAACTTTCAGATATTCTTCCGCAAGGGCAAGATCGCAGTTATACTTCTTGGAAAACTCGCTGACCGCATCCTTGGTGTTATGGTACAGCCATGCCATTGACCGCACCATTTTGTAATTGGTCAAAGAGGACACCGACCATTTTTCTTCGCCCATGCGGAAACGGAGCATAGCATCCCGGATGAACGGGAAAATGTATGTAGCATACTCTGCACCCTTGGCAGGATCATAGTCCATCAGCTTTTGGAGCATTTGCTCCCGGCAGGAGAGCTTTATATCTATAAATCGGTCTGTGTCATACAGATCGCCGCCATCCACACCGAGAAAGTCTTTGATGCGCTTGTTAAGCTGCGGCTCGTAGTGGTGTAGGAAGAATGAGAAATATATCAAATTCTTTTCCTGCAAGGCAGACAGGATATATTCGTTCAGACTGCCCACCGCTGGCGGCTCCGGTTCCAGTTGGAAGATGCGCTCTGCCACATAGGGAATGATGCCGTCACCGTGCGGATTGACATGATGTTTCGGTATGTATCCAGTCATATTCCATGTAAAATCATTCAGCATAGCGCACCTCCTTCCGGTTTACCATATCAGTATTTAGAACTTTCTTTGCAAATACACCATATCCACCAACTGTACACCACCTTCATATATTGGGTGGTCATAATTGTCTGTAAAGAAATTTGGTATTATGTGAGAACGGACAAAACCACATTTTTCATAGAATGGTATTGTCAGTGGACTATCGCCCGTTCCAACTTGCAGAACAGCATATTGTCCGCTGTATTTCTCGATGATAAAGTCAATCAAAGCTTTTGCATAGCCTTTGCCTTGATATTCTGGAACTGTTGCAATGTTCTTAATTTCAAGCACACCATTTCTTTCGCCGGTTATGACACATTCGCTTTTAACTCCATTATCATCGAGGATATACATCCTGCCATTATCAAGATAGCAATCTACCATGTTTTCCTGCTCATCAGCCAATAACAGCAAATCCAGATATTCCTTTTTGTTTTCTGTAACCTCAATAATTTTCATTGTTTATACCTATAAGTTACTTTCAATGCTTCTTTTTTCAAAGCCGCCTGTCCCATCTCTTTTTCGTAATCACCTTTGGCATAGGCGACATTGCTCAGCGCTCGAAGCATTTTATCCTTTGCCAGCTTCTTCATAGCCTCCGCAAGATCAGCGTCCAGAGTACCACGCTTCACATAGCGGTTTATGGTGTTCAGCCGTTTCTCATAAATCTGTTTCACCGGATGATCGTCCGCAAGTTCTCGCTGTTCTCTACCTTTCAGATTACCGATCTGCCGGCAAGTGCGGTGCAGCTTGTCCCCCGGTGCATAGCCGCCGCAGTATTTGGTGTGCCTTGCGTTGGTGGTCAGAAACCACTTGCCGCAGATTTTGCATTTCTTCGGTGCATGACCAACACATAAGCCCTCAAAAAGATCAGACCGGAACATCCCTACAAAGGATACATAGTGCATCCGCTTGACCAGCTTTGCTACATCCTCGCTGGGACGAATGGCGGATACATACTGAACGGAATTGTTCAGGATAGACATCCAGGCATTGCCCTCTGTGATGGAAAACTCCGGCGGGAAATAATTGCCGAACATTCTGGCAAAGCCCTCTGCGGTGCGGTCAGCTTCGTTTCTGTCCGATTGTTCTGCAAAATCAAGCATCGCCGTTTGGTATTCCCCAAGGGAGTATGCCAGATGCCCAAACACAGCAGTATAACGTTGGAGTATGATTGCATCAGCATAGTTCGGAACTTCTTCGAAAGGCAAGGAATTGGTTGCGGCTTTTATAGCGAACTCCACATATTTCAGCGCATTGTCCGCAGTAAAAACCCTTTCTATCCGTTCCCTGTGCTTTGGTATATCCATATAGGAGAACGGCGGCGTTTTGCTGAGAATCTCTAACATTGTCAATGCAGCTTCCTTTGCCATAGGAAAGAGTGCAGAAGTATCCTGTCCGGCGTTTAATATTCCAAGCAGCAGATTGATTTTCTCGCATTGCTCGTTCATCCTTGAAATGGTATCCGCAGGGACATTCAGCGCATCACAGGCAAGCATGCCGACAGGGAATGTTTTGCCCTCATATATGACCGTATCCTGCCAGAAGTCCAATGTCATCAATTCTTGGTTCATGCTTACCCTCCTGTCCTGTTTTTTCATTTTTCTAATTATATCATGTAAATGTGAAGAAATCTACGTCCTCAGATAAGTTGTCCTGTTTTTTGAAACAGGATTGTCCTGTCATTAGCCTGTTTTTTGAAAAATCCGGCATAACCATAGTAGAAAGAGCCAAACACCTGCCAATCACGGTGGGTGTTTCGTGCTTTCTGAATACTATGAACGGAGGTTTTCTATGACATTCTATGAAACCATCAAGGCGGCAATCAGCGTAAAGCAAGCCGCCGAACACTACGGGCTGAAAGTAAACCGAAATGGTATGGCTTGCTGTCCATTCCACAACGACAGGCATCCGAGCTTGAAGCTGAATGAGGACTATTTTTTCTGCTTCGGCTGCGGAGCCAAAGGGGATGTGATCGACCTTGTGGCAAGGCTGTTCAATCTGAGCAGTTATGAAGCAGCGCAAAAGCTGGCTTTGGACTTCGGGCTTGACCCGAAACCGCCCACTGCCGCAGCTATGGTCAAGCCGAAGCGTCCCTATATCCGTCAGTTCCGGGAGGATGAAATGCTGTGCTTCCGGGTGCTGACGGATTATTTGCATCTGTTGGAAGATTGGAAAGTGCGCTATGCTCCCAAGACACCGGAAGATGCTCTGGATGACCGTTTTGTGGAAGCCTGCCAGATGCACTGCCATATCGAATATATGGCAGATGTGCTGACGGTGGGTGATCTGGAAGAACGGGTGGCATTGGTGGACAAGCTGATGCAGGACGGCAAAATTGCTTTTCTGCAAGAGTATACCGCACAAAAGAAAAAGGAGGTGGCGCACCATGGCGAAGAACCGGAAAACGCCTGATATGAACTTGCCCATGTGGTTTGACGGGCAGAACATCAACGAAGCTCTGTTTTGTGAAGAATTTCTGCAAGAGCGCAGGATCATCTTCGCAAACGGAGCTTTTTTCACGCCCGATGGTCGAGTGACGGACGATCTTCCTCTGCGTGGGGAGATTTACGACAAGCTGAAATTCTGTGCCGTAAACAATATCCCCCGGAAGATCACCAACATTCTGGAAGTGCTGAAACTGGAAGCGCAAGTGCCGGACTTTCCACCGGAGCAGGATCGGATTCATTTGTCCAACGGTACGCTGCTATTGAACGGCACATTTACCGAGGGCAGACCGGCTATCGTGCGGAGCCGTTTGCCGGTTGCTTACAATCCCGATGCTACTGCGCCGGTGATCTGGCTGAACTTTCTGGATGGGTTGCTTTACGCCGAGGACATTCCAACTTTGCAGGAGTTTATCGGCTATTGCCTGATTCCCTCCAACAAGGGGCAGCGCATGATGGTGATTAAAGGCAACGGCGGCGAGGGTAAATCTCAAATCGGTGCGGTACTGTCTACCATCTTCGGCACGAATATGAAAGACGGCAGCATCGGCAAGATTTCTGAAAACCGCTTCGCCCGTGCCGATTTGGAACACATTCTCCTGTGCGTGGATGATGATATGCGGATGGAAGCTCTGCGCCAGACCAACTATGTAAAATCCATCGTGACAGCACAAGGCAAGATGGATTTGGAACGTAAAGGCAAGCAGAGTTATCAGGGCTGGATGTTCGCCCGATTGCTGGCATTCAGCAACGGTGATCTGCAAGCCTTGTATGACCGCAGCGACGGATTTTATCGCAGACAGCTTGTGCTGACCACCAAGGAAAAGCAGGTGGACAGAGCTGACGATCCTGATCTTGCAGAGAAGATGAAAGCTGAAGCCGAGGGTATCTTCCTGTGGGCATTTGAAGGCTTGCAGCGGCTTGTTGCCAACAACTTTAAGTTTACGGAGAGTGACCGCATCCGTGAAAATCGGGAAGCGGTCAAGCGTGACAACAACAATATCTTTGATTTCATGGAATCAGAGGGATATATCCGGCGCAAAGCGGATGCGTCCATCAGCTCCAAGGATTTCTATGAAATCTACCGGATGTGGTGCGAGGAAAACTCCCTTGCACCGCTGAAAGCCCGCAGCTTCAGCGACGCCATGATTGCCAATGCCAGAAAATTCAATCTGGAGCATTGCAACAACATCACCAACTCTGCCGGACGGCGGGTTTGGGGATTCATGGGAGTGGAAGCCATTGCACGACCTCATATAAATGGGTTTTACGGAGATTCGCCGTGTACGTACGTACCGGAGGACATTCCGGAGGAATGGCGGCAGGTCGAGTAAATCCCATTGCTGGTACGTATGTACGCAGCAAAAGAGCGTGAAACGCTTGTTATAGAAACAGCACACATCCTCTCGTTCGGGCTGCTTCTATGTCCACAGGCTTTTGAAAAAGTGTCTGTGGACACCGGCTGCAAGAGGAAGTTGACACAGAACAGCTTCATGCAGACGGGCTGACCATGGGAAAAGGCGCAGACATTTTCGCCTTGGTCAGCAGAGGTCACCGCAGTGACCGCATTCCCCCTCGGGAGAGCCCTCGGAGAGCCCACGGCACTTTGCAGCCAGTATGGATGAAAGTGTCATAGTGGGTTATTACACTTTGAAAAAGTGCCGTTCTCCAGCCTTCCGCTGTTGCAAATCTCAAAGAAAGGAAAAATCCAATGGCAAGAAATGATGGAATAGACCGTACCGTAGCCAGAAATCAGGACTTGGAAACACCGGCTGATGTGGCGAAGGTACAGGAACACAATGAGCGTGAAAAGGACAGCTACAGCAATCAGGACATCGTGCCGGAACGCACTTCTCTGAACGTCCATTTCAAAGCACCCACGGACGATTATGTAAAAATGTTTGAGCAGATGGAACAAGACGGCGTGATCTCCACCAGAGGTCTGAAACCGGATGCCGTCAAATACGGTGAGTTGGTATTTGATGTGAATTCCGCTTATTTCTACAATCATGGCGGCTATGAATTTGCGAAACAGTTTTATGCCGATGCCTACAAAGCTGCTGCGGAGATCGTAGGTGGTGAGCAGTATATCCTCTCCGCTGTGATGCACGCCGATGAGCGCAACCGAGCAATGTCCGAAGCTTTGGGCGAAGATGTGTACCACTACCACCTTCATGTGGTTTATATCCCGGTGGTGGAAAAGCAGATCCTTTGGTCGAAGCGATGCAAGGATGAAGCCCTCCGGGGAACCGTTAAGGAGGTCATCACACAGGTCAGCCGCAGTAAGAAATGGGAGTCCAAGCCGGTGCTTGGCGAGGACGGAAATCCCATGCTCAACGCAAAAGGGAAAAAGATTTTGAAGTCATCCTACAGTGTGTTGCAGGATGACTTTTTCAATTTCATGCGAAACGCCGGTTATACCGATGTGGAGCGTGGAGAACGTGGAAGCACCGAGGAACATCTGACTGTGACCCAGTTCAAGGTGCAGGCAGAACAGCAGCGGCTGGAAGCTGTGACCGGGCAGGTAGCACAGGCAGAACAGAATTTGGAGGATGCCAAAGCTGCCACAGCAAAACAGAAAAAGAAACTGGAATCTTTGCAAAAGGAAACCAAGGCGGCAAAGACCATTGCGCTGACAGTGCAGGACATTGAAGTAATGGGCAAAAAAGCCACATTCGGAAACAATATCACGCTGACACCGGATGAATGCGACACACTCAAACGCTATGCGGTCAATGGCATTATCGCCAATGCTGACAACAAGCGTCTGAAAGAAAAACTGGCTTCCGCAGAAAAGACGGTTTCCATCTGGAAGCAGCGGTATGAAGCGGTAAACGAAAAATATATGGAACTCAAACAGAAAGCCCAACCCTTTCTGGATGCACTGGAAATCGCATCCGAAAAGGTTCGGGCTTTTATCAATTCTATCCTCATCAGAGGAAAGCAAACACAGGAACACGAACACCCTGCCCGGAAGCGTGGACAGGATATGGAACTTTGATGGAGGAATCGCCTATTGAAGAAATATTATGAGGAAGCGAAATATAATGCGGCATTTGACCGCTGTGTGGATGTTATGAGCCAGATGCTCCAGAAATATGGACATCAGGTTTTGGATAAATTGGAACAGGACGCACCGCAGGGAGTGGAGCATTCCGAGGAAAGTAATCAAGCGCAGCTTCTGACGGATAAGGCTGCATAAAATTTGCAATTTACACGTTGCGTATTCGCTATAGCTATGCTATAATGATTACGCAACGTGTATTTTTTTGCTTTTGTGGAGAAAAGACGGATGGATTGTAAAAACAGAATTATAAAGTTGCGTGAAAGCACAGGACTGAATCGGAAAGATTTTTGCAAGCTCGTCCATATTCCTTACCGGACTATGACTGAATGGGAATTGGACAACCGCCATGCACCGGATTATGTGCTGTGGCTTTTGGAGTATTATATCCGCAACGAGGGACTTATGGTAAAAGGAAGGAATGAGGGAGGTGGAGATTCTGAAAAAGAAACAACTTAAATGCTATCTTTATACAAGAGTGTCCACCTCGATGCAGGTTGACGGATACAGCTTGGATGCCCAGCGTGACAAGCTGCGGAAGTATGCGGCATACGAGGATATGATCGTTGTCGGGGAGTATTCTGACGAGGGCTTTTCCGGAAAGAACATTCAAGGGCGGCAGGAGTTTCAACGGATGCTGAATGACATCCAGGACGGCAAAGATGATGTTTCTTATGTGTTGGTCTTTAAGCTGTCCCGATTTGGCAGAAATGCAGCGGACGTTCTGAATTCTTTGCAACTCATGCAGGATTTCGGTGTCAATCTGATCTGCGTGGAGGATGGCATTGACAGCTCCAAGGATGCAGGAAAGCTGATGATCTCTGTGCTGTCTGCGGTGGCAGAGATTGAGCGAGAAAATATCCGCACACAGACAATGGCAGGACGTGAGCAAAAGGCTCGTGAGGGCAAATGGAACGGCGGTTTCGCTCCATATGGATACAAACTGGAAAATGGAAACCTTGTCATTGCAGAGGATGAAGTGGAAGTAATTCGTGTCATTTATGACCGCTACATTCACACTAATGAGGGTGTTGCAGGAGTTGCAAAATATCTGAACCGCAATGGTTATACTAAGAAACTAAGACAGAATAATACCATTCCGGGATTTTCAAGAGATTTTGTGAAAAATGTATTGTACAATCCTGTTTATATGGGAAAGATTGCTTACGGCAGACGAAGAACAGAAAAGAAACAGGGTACAAGAAACGAGATGCACGTGGTTGAGCAGTCGGAGTTCCCGGTTTATGAAGGACAACACGAAGCTATCATTTCCGAAGAGGATTGGTATCTGGCACAGGAAAAGCGCAAGATCAATTCTTTTAAGCGGGAAAAGGTTAACAATCCAGACCACGCACACATCCTGTCCGGTATCTTGAAATGCCCATGCTGCGGAAAGAGTATGTACGGCAATATCGCCAAGGCGCACAGCAAGGACAAGAAAACACGGTATTATTACTACTGCAAAAATACGGTAACACCTACCGGGCATGAGTGCAGTTTCCGTCTGAATATCGAGCAGACGGAAATCAACAAATTTGTGGCGAAGGTTATCTCCGCTATGGTCAACAATCCACGGTTTGTAGAAGCGATTCAGGCGAAAATCGGAACAGCAGTTGATACAGAAGATATGGAACGGCAGATTGCTGTCCTACAAGGGCGGCTAAAGCAAGCCTTTGGAACGAAAAGCCGCTTGGAGCGTCAGATGGATACCTTGGACATCAACGATGTCCACTATGACAGAAAGATTTTAGACTTGCAGCGCCGCTATGATGAGCAGTATGATACCATAGAGGAAATCGAAGTTCAGATTGGCGAATTGCAAAGTCAGATCCGCAACATACAGCAGGAGAAGATTTCCGGTGACAATATCTATCGCTTGTTACTGGCATTTGATGAAGTCTACCATTCCGCAACGGAAGCGGAGCAGAAGGAGTTTATGAAGGCCTTTATCGAGCGAATTGAGATGTTCCCGGAGAAAAGGAAAGACGGAAGCTGGATAAAGAAGATCGTATTCAATTTTCCTGTGCCTGTTGATGGTGAGGAAGTGAAAGAACTTCCCTTGGAAACTGAAACAACCGTTGAGACGGTGTGCCTTCTGTCAAGAAAAGCCCAATAAATCAAAGGATTTCGCCATTTTTGGAGTAAAATAGATGTGTGTTTCTGTTTTCGTAGAGTGATGATATAATCGGAGATTTACCCAAGGGGATAGGCTTTGGAGAACGGGAAGTATACATTTTGGCGAAAGGATACTTTTTGACAGAAGAAAAATATAAAAGATAAATTTTATAGGGAAACTCAGGGATGATTACAATAAAGAATTATATTTCAATGATATATGATGATTTCAGAGAGTATATAGACCAAAACGTTAATTTATGTATGCTGAAAACATTAAATTATCAAGCTGGACAAAAGCCGGATTATTCAGACATACATATTCAACAATTATATTTGTTACGGTATGTTTTTTCATATGCCTTTGAATATAAAAGTATGTTTGATACATTATTTGCACGAGAAAAATTTAAAGATAGCATAGAGGTGGCATCCATCGGATGTGGAAATATGATAGATTATTGGGGATTGGTTGAAGCACTTGGTGAGATTGGAAGTGGAGAATGTTATATTAAATATAGGGGCATTGATACTATTGATTGGAATTATAAAATAGAAGCAAGAGAAAAAGATGAAGTCAAGTTTACAAAAGTCAATGCTGCAACTATTTTTCAAAAAACAAGTACGCTAATATCCAATGTATATATTTTCCCTAAATCTATTAGTGAATTTTCAAATGAAGAGTTTCAAGATATTTGTGAGAGTTTTAGAAAAAAAGAAATTCAAAGAGATAGAATTCATATATTAATATCTCTTCGTTCTGATCAGGGAAGTATGGATAGAGATATGGAAAGAAGTGAAAAAATCATATCAGCCATAAAACAGAATGGATTTATTACAGAAGATAATGCAACGACATTTATTCACTATAAAGATGAAGATAGAGGAATCAAAAAGATTGATTACAAGTTCGAATATCCGAATGAGGCTATTGAATTATTAACTTCTTTAAATACAGAATGTAGTACATATATTAGTAATAGAGAAAATTGTACAAGTGATTGCAAAAATTTAAATAGATGGCCGGTGTTGAAAGCGAGAAATATTCGTTATCAAGTATTGACTTTCGATAGGAAGGATTCATTATGATATTAAGTGTGAGTAGAAGAACAGATGTGCCAAATTACTATTCAGATTGGTTTGTTAACAGAATTAAAGAGGGATTCTTATATGTGCGAAATCCTATGAATGCACATCAAATAAGTAGAATAGATTTATCGCCAGATATAGTGGACTGCATTGTATTTTGGACCAAAAACCCTGCGAATATGATGGAAAAGCTGGAATGTTTGAAAGATTATGTATACTATTTTCAGTTTACTCTTACGGGATATGGTAAGGATATTGAACCGAACCTTCCAAATAAGAGAGAGGAACTTATTTCAACGTTTAAGGCATTGTCTAAAAAAATAGGAAAAGAAAAAGTAATATGGAGATATGATCCTATTTTGATAAGCAAGCGATATACAATGGATTACCATTTAAAAGCGTTTGAGGAAATAGCGAGTAGTCTTGCGGATTACACGGAAAAGGTAGTTATCAGTTTTGTTGATTTATATGCAAAAACACAACGAAACACTAAGGAACTTGGCATTAGGCAAATGACAAATGATGAGATGATTAGTTTGGCGGCGCAAATGGTACAAATTGCTTCAAAATATAATTTAGTAATTGAATCTTGTGCAGAGCAAATCAATCTTCACAATGTTGGTGTTCAGCATGGAAGCTGTATAGATAAAAAACTAATTGAGAAGATATTAGGGTGTAAGTTGATTGGTGAAAAGGACAAAAATCAGAGAGAAGAGTGTGGATGTTTTGAAAGTGTGGAAGTAGGAGCGTATAATACTTGTCTCAATGGTTGCAAATATTGCTATGCAAATTTTAATGATGAGAAAGTAAAAGAGAATGTAAGATTGTACAATCAAGCGTCCCCATTATTATGTGGAAATATCACTTCGGATGATAAAATTACTGATAGAAAAGTAAAGTCATTAAAAGACGCTCAACTTAGTTTTTTTGAATAATTGGTGCTAGAATATAAATAGTACAAGCCAAAATGAGAAATTCCAAATACACATAAGCATGATACAATAGAGGCATGCTGAAGGAGGATCTCATATGGCAAAGCAACATGACAAACAATTTAAACTTGATGCAGTCCAGTACTATCAGGATCACAAAGATCTCGGAGTACGTGGATGTGCAGAAAATCTTGGCATCGGATACAGCACATTAACAAAATGGTTGAAAGACTTCCGGGAATCAGGTGATATTCCTGTTCGTGGTTCTGGTAATTATGCATCTGATGAGCAGAAGGAAATTGCCCGTCTCAGACGTGAATTACGTGATGCCCAAGATGCACTTGATGTGTTAAAAAAAGCAATCAACATTCTGGGAAAATGACGGAAGTCATTTATTTTGAAGTGTCTGAGAAGACGGAAGCTGCCAAAAAGACTGGGCGCCGGGTTTCCGTCTCCGGGATGTTGAAATTTTTAGGTGTCTCTCGCTCAGGATATCTTGCATGGCTCCACCACGTACCTTCTGATACAGAAAAACGTCGTAAAGCTGTAAAAACAAAAATACAGGATATTTATGATGATTCCAAGCAGAACTACGGTGCTCCGAAAATCACTGTAGAACTTCGAAAAACTGGTGAAGTCATTTCGGAAAGAACCGTTGGTACATATATGCGCCAAATGGGAATCCGTGCTCAGTGGAGCAAACCATGGACGATCACCACAAAAGATTCCGATTTCAGCACTGAATTACAAAATATCCTTGATGAGCAATTTAATCCTTTCATTCTATTATCAAACGTGAATGGCTCAATCGCTTTAAAATTCGCGACTATAAGCAGGCATACCAGTTGATTTTTGAATATCTGGAAGCTTTCTACAATACGAAACGAATTCATAGCCATTGCAACTATATGTCGCCAAACGAATTCGAACGAGTGTATGAAAGAACGCACACTGAGGCTGAGCTTCTGGCAGGTTAAAACGGGGAGAAATTTCTCATTTTAACTTGTACTAAATCTTGACATAGGACCACATTATTTGCCGATAGATATCGGTTCTTCTATTTCGATCCAATATTATAGCTTTCTCAAATTCTTTTTTCAAGATTCTATTAAAATTACTTCACACAATGGAAATATACCATCGAGCCTTCAGCATGGACATCGGTTTCTTTATATAGTTTTTGAAGGATATCTCTTAACTCTTTCTCCGTCTGAAACAGTGGAAAAAAACACCCTTTCTTTGCAAGAATATTTTTTACCAGCCAGTCTGTCCGTTGCTTTCAGTTCTTCCGTTACACCCTGCTTAAACGCTAGTTTTTGCCCTTTAATCGTGGTATTACTTATAGCAAAGCACAAAATAAGGCCCAAAAGGGCACTTTCCCTTTTGAGCCTATACACTTTATTAGCTAACGTATTTTGCTTTCATTTTTCCTCATGGTCATGAGGCTTTTTTCTCTTAAATCGCATTCTATGAATCCTTCGATTGTTCTTTCTGTTCTTCAATAATTCGTTCTGTTGCTTTATGAATTCTGTCCTTAGAATAGGGTGGTCTTAAATTCAATGACAACCGTCCTTTTCTGATCATATACGTTTCACTTCCATCCTCAGAAAATCCTTTCAACCAGCAATCATCTGGATACTTCTCAGCAAAAGTCCGTAACCGTTTCTGCAAGCTCTGATTGAAGGTATACACATCATAGAATCCGTCATCTTCATTAGTCAGAATAATCGTTTCTTTTTCACACTTTAACCTTCGCATATTCTACCCCCGCTTTCTTTCCATTTCCTGATCCAGATATTTTGGTATCGGCTTTCCGGACCGGCGAGCAATAGCAATCTGTTTTTGATGGAGTCGTTTGATCACAGATCTTCGTTTCTTAGGTTTATTATCCTGTTGATTTCTGGAAGTCTGTTTGTTGCTGTGGGCATCAGAGATCTTTTCTGGATTCTTCTTCTGATTATTTACCAGACCATCCACCATATCATAATTTGCTTCGGTACCGGATTCTATGCTCCGTTCATAAGTGCCATTCTGGTAGAATTTCTGGTAATGTTCCAGACGAATTTTACCATCTTGTTTTAGCTGTTCGACCGGATTTAGCGGTACTTGCTGTTGGATGTAATCATGAATCTTTTGTTTTGTCTTTTCATCGAATTTCTTACATTCTTCGACAACCATTTTTCCATAGGCATCCAGGATAACACCCTGGGCCTGATCTCGGTATACCTGATGTTCCATCAAATAAAACTGTTTTCCATCAATAATGATGGTGTCTGTTGCAATCCAGTTCCCCTTTTTCCCATCAATCTGATAAATCTCAGTTTCCATAGTGATCAGTGCACCGGATGTGTTGATACGAATAAATCCGGCCAGATACTGTGGATAGTTCTCATCTACATAGTAGCAGCTGATTTCTCCATTCTTGTTCAATACGAGCACGTCACTGACTTCGCATTGATTTTTCGTCCGTTTCCAGATGTCAGCGACTTTTTCATTTTCCTGCATTTCATGAATCGAGATTAATCGGTAATTTTCGACAGTAATCGACACATTCTGCTGTCTTGCCTCTTGATATGGCAGATGCCACAGTGCTTTTCCTGCTGTCTGCTGATCTACTCGGTAGACTGCAAATTGATTAAGCTTCATAGGCATCATCCTCCAAGTTATTCAGATAATAATTCAGATCCAGAGAATAGTAGTATTTGTCTTCGATCTGCTGTAATTTTCCAACTGTAGAATTGATGATCTCAATTATTTCATCATTCTCAGAATCACTTTCTTCCTGTTCCAAAACTTCCAAAGCTTCTTTCAGTGTTTGGATTGTTTCTTCCTTTGTGTGCTGCTGGAAGATAGCAGTAATAGTCAGTTCGTTTTCTTCCAGGTTTACATTTCTCATAGGCTCATTTCCCCCCTTTTCTTTTTCGGTATTGGTTTCATCTGTATATTCAGCTCCTTCTCGTTTTTTTCTTCGCTTATATTTTTTTCGTTATCCACTTTCTTATTGGATTCCAGAGGATTTTCCACATTTGGATGTCTTTCTTCCAAGTATTTTTCCACACGACTGATTGCATTTTGCACATAAGAATTTTCTCTAAATCCAGGAATCGAATTCAAAAATTCTTTCTGTATTTTTCCTTCAATCATCAGACTCTGCATTCCTTCATAATCACTTCCGTCTTTCAGATCAAAGCCAACACATTTCAGTCCATGCATACGTTCTGATGGGATTTTCTCATAAGCTTCCAAGGCTTCTGGTAATGTCAGGTCATAATGTACTTCACCCATTACAGGAAATTCAGCACATTCAGCCGCATAAAAGCTGATACATGTAAGATCATTTTCATAATCCACATTTTCTATTACCGGGACAATATCGAGTATTTTTTCTCTTTGTGCTGCAAAGTCTGGAAGTTCTGCAAATCCAAATCGATCCACGTAATATGCCTGCATATCCCCACCACGGTTTGTAATGATAACATCACTGACCGACATAGAATGTGCTTTATAATCTGCCGGTGGATTATCGTTGAACATAGCGTACAAATCATCCAGCTTTTCATTTTCATGTAATCTGCCAGAATAGACACATTTATAATTGTCCGCATCGATTGTAATGCCATCTTCTTTGACCATTGTCATATTCATAAATAAATGTTGTTTTCCCGGTGTGCCTTCATCCACATGGTAAATCGCATAGCGGTCACCATTCCCTCTGAACATTTCTTCCTCTAGGGTATAATCAAACTTAAATGGATACAAAGCCCGATCAACTCTTTCCGAAATATCCGTTCCTTCTGCAATCGTATCTTCCAGCCAATCTTTGATATCTTCCCATGATTCAAACTGCAAATACCCAGCAATTTCATGTGTCCCATCCGGTGCCAGTACAATATGTCCCGGTTTGCTTTCCCGATAATCATAGCGGTATCCGGCTGCTTCCAGTGCATCTACCAGAATGCCGTATTTTTCATGTAATTCTGTTTTTTGTTTTTCTTCAAGAATGATTTCCAGTTCTTCTGTAAGCTGATCGATCATTTCACCGGCTGTCTTGCGGATCACATCCATAGATGCTTTCATTTCCTTCATTTCCCGGCTGCTGCTCCAACCTGCAATATAAGGAAAACTGTAATCCGATGTATCCAAACCAAAGGAAGAACACACACAGTAAGCAACGGATTCTGCTTCAACCTCTTTTGTCAGACGGTCTTTTTCTACACCCAGGCTTTCCATGATTTCCTTGTCATGCAGTTTAGCATGGGCTGTTTCATGAATAGTAGTCTTTAAGGTCTGACTTTCACTGAGCCCTTTTTTGATCACGATTTCCTTGTCTGCATTGTGATAATATCCATTGGCATTGCCATCGATCTCATCGAATCGAATCGGCACTGGGGATATTTTCTGAATAGCCTGCATGAAAGAATCAAAATCCTGTACAGCTGCAGTCAGTAATTCCGGTGCTAGTGTCTGGATTGGTTCCCCGGATGTCTGAGCAATATCAAAGACGGTAACTGCTTTAAAATGTGGAACTGTAACTTCCACTTTTTCAGTCTTAGGTTTTCCATCAGTTCCCATGATTGGTCGCTGATTTTCATCCAGAACCTCTTTTTCCTTCATTTTCTTATATGGTGCCGGTGCAATGATTGTAATTCCTTTTTCCCCTTTCATGACCTGTCTACCCATGGACTGCCAGTTTTTGTAACTGGTAACAAGTGTGGCATCCGGTCGTTGCATGGCGATCAGCATTGTATTATTAAAGGAATAATTGTGAAACTTTGCCATGGTTTTAAGAAATTCCTGATAGCGGTTACTTGTAAAAAGTTCTTCCACACCGGATTCCAGTGACTGCATAATGCTGTCCATATCTTTTCCCTGGACCGGCAGTGGAATAGTAGTAGTTTTTTTTTGTTCTGTCATAATACTCCTTTCCAAAAACGCCCTACGACATTGTGCTTATGCCGCAGGGCTTTTTATTAGTTGATGAGATGATTATTTTTTATTAGAGTTCCATATCGTGCTTCTTTGTTTTCGGTTTCTGATCCGGCTGTTCTTTTCCAACTTTCTCTGTTTTTGCAACCTGCGCTTCTTTTTCTTTCTGACGTTCTGTGAACCTGTCTGCCTTTTCAAAGACGTGATCCTTTGTGTCAAAGTGATATACATCATTGGTAAGGCGTTCTGCTGGTGCTACCTGAGTGGCATTAACTTCTTTTACCATATCTCTTAACATTTCCGCATCCACTTGACCGTCATCCGGCAAGATCAGCATTTGATGGATGGATGATGGCAAAATGAAGAAATCATTTCCCAGAAGTTCCCCCATGTTATCCATGAATTCCGGATAAAAGATCACACCGGCTCCATCAATTCTTTCTGTATTCGTAACAACAAAGAATGTCGGCATCTCGCTTGACTCCTGCAATGTTTCTAGCAGCATTTCACGTTCATCTGGTGTCAGCATGAGAATATTTTTCTGATATATTTCATCTATCAGTACACCTATACTTGATACCTCTGGGACCATGACACGCGGTGAACTTTTCATAGCGTCTTCATGAATCTGCTCCTGTGTCACTCCATATTCCTTCATCATTTCATTTGTAATCAGCATGGAACTTAATCCATCCTGATTCTTGCCTACTGCCACATGATAGGTAATTGCAAGATCTTCCTTTAACTGGTGTGGCACAATTTCGAGGACTTCCTTATTTGCTTCGGCTGATGACACACGGATAAACAGCTTGTCCTTCACATCTTCATAGTTTAAAATAGCTTTCAGATCAACCTGTATCGGTGCCTCAATAACTATATCTGCAATCTTTCTGCATACAGTTTCCATTGTTACGCCAGGCTGTGCTTTATATGCTTCATACAGCCGGTTAAGATTGATCGTCGGGGTAAGCATCTCACCTTCTTTTCTCACCATCAGTCCCGTATAGGCACGGTTCAGTTTATGACACTCCATCGTTGATACCTCTGCATTCTCATAATCCCTTGGTAAAAAGAGTTTGATATTGTCCTTTACTTCATTTACAAATTCATTAAAATTCATTTTTCGTTTCCTCCTCTAATCTGTTTTCTTATTTCTTTTTGCTTTTGTTTTTTGGTTTCTTTTGTGGGAAGGATAAAGAGAAATTCACCCTTCCGGTTTCATCTGCATCCATAAGAAGATCTGCCTCAAAGTACATATTCTTCTTTTTGGAATACAGGTCTTTTACATGCACACTTCCGTTTTTCAGAAGTTCTGCAGCCATCTTTTTATCCATGGTTTTTTCCATGCTTTGCAGATAGCGGTTATCTTTCCAGAGAGCAAAGTGGCAATCGTGGTTGCTGCAATAGAAGTTGGTCTTGCTTTCGTATACCAGGCTGCCGCATACCGGACAGGTTCCAATGCTTTCTCTGGTCTGAAATCTTCTTGTTTCTTCTTCGGAGATCGCATCACATCCATTCAGCATCATGGTGAGCATATTTTTGATCCCAGTCATAAACTGTTCCGGTGCAATTTCTCCATGCTCCATCAAGAGCAGCTGATTTTCCCATTCTGCAGTCATACTTGCAGATTTCAGGAAGTCTGGAAGAATCTCAACAAGGACTTTTCCATCATCTGTTGGAATGATCTGTTTTCCTTTTCGGGTGGCATACTGGGAATAGATCAGTTTTTCGATGATACCGGCTCTTGTTGCCGGAGTTCCTAATCCTTTCTTTTCTGTATCTTCATCGAATTCCTTATTTCCAGCAGTTTCCATTGCCGCAAGGAGCGTATCTTCACTGTATGGTTTTGGCGGTGATGTGAAATGTTCTGTCTTTTCTGCAGCTACAGCATAGAAAGTCTGTCCTTTGGTTACTTTCGGAATCCTCTCTTTCATTTCTTGATCTGGATCTGCTATTGCCATGCGGTCCTTATTTTTGAAGCAGTTTTCAAAGATTTTCCATCCATCCTGCAGGACAGTTTTTCCTTTTGTCTTGAAGACTTCTCCCTGGCATTCCACTTCAATCTCTGTTTCCTGGTAAATGTGATCTTTACTCATTGCCATGACCGTATGGACTGCGATCAGAAACAGAATCTTTTCTTCCCAGGATTTCAGTTCATCCATATGGCAGGATGTAAGTTCCATCGTTGGGATGATTGCATGGTGATCTGTCACTTTGCTGTTATTCATGACTTTCTTCACATCTGGCTGTTCCGGCTGATCGAAAGGACCTGTCAGCTGATATTTCTCATAAATCTGACGTACCACATTTCTTGCGGTCTGCTCCATATCTTCGGTCAGATACTGACTGTCCGTTCTTGGATAAGTGATCAGTTTCTTTTCATACAGGCTCTGAGCGGTATCCAGTGTCTGTTTGGCTGTCATTCCGTAGATACGGTTTGCTTCTCTCTGCAGTGTGGTCAGATCATAAAGCTTTGGTGCTTTTACTTTCTTTTCCGTTTCTTTTACTGCTGTGACAATAGCTTCACTTCCCTGGCATCTGCTTCTTAACTGTTCCGCCTCATCCGGATCAAAGATTTTTGGCTTTACAGCCGGAATTCCATCACAATCGAGTTCCACATTGAAATACTTTTCTTTCTGGAAATTGCTGATCTGTCCGGCACGTTCCACCAACATGGCAAGTGTCGGTGTCTGAACCCTTCCAACGGTCAGCTTTTTGAAGTACTTTGTGGTGTAAGCTCTGGTTGCATTCATTCCTACCAGCCAGTCAGCCTGAGAACGGCATACAGCAGCTTCGGCCAGATGTCGGTATTCCTCTGCGGATCTCAGATGCTGCATTCCATCAAGGATTGCGGAATCTTCCAGAGAACTGATCCATAATCGTTTCACCGGCTTTTTACTTCCGGATAAGTCATAGACATGTTTGAAGATTAATTCTCCTTCACGTCCGGCATCACAGGCATTTACGACGTATTCAATTTCCGGACTGTTGAGCAGTCTTTTTAAGATATAGAACTGATCTTTCTTATCTTCTGAGACTGTAACTTTCCAGTCTTTCGGGATGATCGGGAGATCTTCATATCTCCACTGGCTAAATTTCTCATCGTAGACATCCGGTGAAACATACTCGACCAGATGTCCGAAGCACCAGCTGACCATACAATCAGCTCCTTTTAAATACCCGTCTTCTCGTTCCTGTGCTCCGATCACTTCTGCGATTGCTCTTGATACACTTGGTTTTTCTGCAATTACTAAATACATGATGTATTACCTCCTTCATATAACGAAACGGAGAGAGCATGTTTTACAGCCCCCTCCGCTAAAAAAGTTTATTTATTTTTCATTTTCTTCAAAATCTTCGTCTTCAGATTCTTCCTCATCCGGAACTTCTTCCAGTCCTCCTGTTTCCAAACCTTCCGGCTGATCATCCTCGTCTTCCTCTTTCTTTGGCTTATAGATTTTGAAGTAGTAGTATGCTGCCACACCGCCGAGAGCCAGGATCAGGATTGTTGCCATTGCACCCATATTGGTTTTGGTAGATGCTGTTTTCTCCGGATCAACGGTAGCTTCCTTGTCTACATCCTTATTATTTGTTTCATCCAGCACAACCTTTGATGTATCAGGCTGTGGTGTTACGACAGTAGCAGTGCTGTCTTTATCCAGAAATTCAGACAGATCATTCTCGTCAATCTGAGATAACATATAGACATTCTGTGATGTGGCACTGCGGTCGATCACGATATAGAAAGTATTATTATTCTTCGTTGTAACCGTAAGAAATTCCTTTGTAGAATCATCGGTAATGTCATCCTTGACTTCACCATTGCCAGGTGTCGTAAATGCAGTTCCTTTATCTGTTCCATCTTCCGGTAGCACCTCACTTGTACTTGCCGCCTCATCCTTTTTCTCTTCTTTGTCTGTTGACTGTTCTGTCTGGGTTGCCTCTACCTTGGATGCCTCTGCTGATTCATCCACATAGGCAAATGCTGTGGTTGATGCTGTAAAAAGCATCATGACACCTAACAGCAGTCCTGCCATTTTCTTATTCACTTTCTTCCATTTCACCATTCTGATATTCCTCCTTATTTTCTTCTGTGAATACAAAGGAGCCTGAACCTTCTTCGTCAGACTCCCTGCTTACCTGAAATTTAACTGTTCCTTTCTGGATCCCATCCAAAAGATCATACAACTGACCATTCTCCATCTTCATACCACGGATGCACCTGATCATCTCATTGTCCTCTTCCTGCTTTAATGCAGCCTGGACACCCCTGAGATATTGCTGCAGATCCGCGATCTTTTTCTCTGTCTTGGCAATCTCATCCAGATATTTTTTAATCTTTTTATTCAAACTTTCACCTCCCTTCGTTCACCCCTTTATGGCAGTCTTCCAAAGCACATGAAATGTTGCTGCCAGTAGGATGTGCTGATATTTGAGTAATGGATCGGATCCCCGCAATGGATCATCATATTGTTACCGACATAGATACCCACATGGCTTGCACCGGATGTGTTATACGTTCCCTGGAAGAAGATCAGATCTCCTGGTTTTGCTTCTTGCGGTGATACATAAGTACATACGCCTCTTAATCCATCTGCGGTCAATCGTCCATAGTTCCAGCCATTACCACAGTGGTTAATGACATAAGATACGAATCCTGAGCAGTCAAATCCGGACGGAGAGTAACCACCCCATACATAAGGTACTCCCAGATATTTTTCCGCTTCTCGGATCATCCGGGCAAATTCTTCATCCTGCAGTGCTTCCGGTGGAATCTCATAGCTCATTCCATTACCGCCTGATCCACTGGTCACATTGTTTACATCCCACAGATAATTTCTGTTTCCATAGGTCGTATTTAACGCATTGTAAATAATCAGCTGTTCTGCATTCAGATTGGCTCTTGCCACAGCATCAAAACTTCCATTTGTCAGTGTCACATACAGAATCTTCTTGGTGCTTGTACTGGTAACGGTTACTTCCTGACTGCCATTGTCATCTGCGATATAAGCTTCCCAGGTCTGGTGTCCATGAGCAGAGGCTGCAGCATGGTTATCATAGTAAACGTCAAACTGGACACCATATCGTGCAAAGGCTCCGGTATCCTCAACTGTGTATTCCACACCATTCATTACTACCTTAGTGCCAATCGGCACAAATGGATTGGAAGCATCTACAGCAATGGTATGGTTTGCAGTTGGATATGCACCACTGGCAGTTGGACCTCCGGACCATACACCACAACAGATTCGACAGTTACAATATCCGCTGGTCACTACCTGTCCTAATGATTCTCCGACTCGAACATTTCTGGTTTCTGTCACCGTTTCTGTTCGACCTTCTGTATTCAGATGATATTGTGCTTCAAAAAGAGATTGCAGCTCGTTTTCAACATCTGAGTACGTCCAGTCCCCGTATTTTGCGGTAAGATACGAGATAAGATGGTATGGATTATGACCAATCTCAGCAATGTTATACTGATACTCGTCATAATTTGGATGTCTTCGTTCCATCTCATTGATCTGCTGATTCAAGGCACTTTCCAAAGCGGCATATCTGTTTTCGGCAGCATAGATATCCTCGTCTGAACTTGGATACGTTGTAATACCGATCACAGATCCAGCACCCTCAATAGAGGCACTGCAGCTCCCCAGAGATACTGCTATGACAAGAAAAAGAAGCGCAAAAATACCGATGCCTGCGAACATGGCACGATTACGCTTTATAATCTCTTTCAAGGCAATCTTTGCTTTCACCGTCATGTTCTCGACACCGGTAATGGTTGTCGCTCCACCTAGACTGCCAGCGGATTTTCCGGCTCTGGCTGCCCGGTATGCATCCTTATATCGTTTTTTCTGAAAGAAGCGGTTATAGAAATGTCTCTTTTGCTCAGCATTCTTTACCGATTCTGCATGTTTGACTCCTTCCATACTTTCTGCAGAACCAAATTTCAGTTTCTTTTCTACAGTAGCCTCACGATAACCTCTGCGATGGGTTTTCACATCCGTTCGTTTGCTGCGGATCTGAGCATGACGTAGGCCACGTAACGCAGCTTCTGTTTCACGCTCTGCAAGTCTGGCACTTTCCACACCTGCATTTTCATCTGTTTCTTCCTCTTCGGAAGTGACTGCTTTCATGCCAGATATAACAGCTTGTGTAGCAATGTATTTCCCGGCTGTCCCTCCCGGTTTCATGCCAGCACCTTTCACCATTTGATTTCCTTCATCATCAAAAGATAATCTTCCGGCTTTTGCCTGTTCTTTGGTCATCTGTTTTTGCAGCTGCTTCTTCCGAATGGATTTCTTTTGGCTGTTCAGATTATTATCATCATCCGGGATTTTTTCATGACGATGCAGTTTCTTTCGATATCCGGATACTTTTTCTTCCGGTGTGACTTCAACTGTATCCTCAACAGCTTCCTGCCTGACAGAAGATTTCCGGCTCTTTTCCATCTGCAGTCGTTTACCTTTTCCCGATTTTGAATCTTCATTCTCAGCCTTTTTCCGTTCCCGTTCAGGAACAAATTCTTCCTTATTTTCCGGTCGTCCTCGACTCCTGTGACTGATATCTTTTACACTACCATCACGAAGATTTTCTTCTGTCAGACCATCCCTGGTCATCTTTGCGACCTTTTTATCTTTGCCTTTAAATTCTTTTCCAGCTATAGGTCATCACCTCCTGGCACAACTTTTCTTTCTGTACTCATTCAGTTCCTGGCGTCCTATAATCGGGATACCAGGATAACCATCTGCCTGTGTCCTGATTGCTGGAGAGCTCGCCTGGATATGAAATACCCAGTTCAATTCACTCGGATCTCTTGGCCAGAAACCATTGATCAGCATAGCTTCCTTAAACTGATTATTGTACAGATGAATCTGGGTACGTTTATACAAAACTTCTTTCAGATTATCACTGGTAAGATGTGGATAGATCTTCTGTGCCGGATAAAAGTTCCAGAATACCCAGTCAAGGATAATGTTCTGTGTTTCCAGCGGAAGTTCATACAGATGATGATCATCATTGACTGTATGAACACGGTATCCAGCCTGTGCATTTTCCAGATTTTTCATCTGAATGTAAGGATTATCCTGGTTCCACTGCCTGATTCGAATCTTATCAATTTCCTTCATGCTTTTCCGCCTCCATTTCTTTCTCTCGTTTTTCAACTTCTTCCGGTTTTGTAGTCATCAAACTGTACAGCTTCAAGTTCTTATCGAACTTGTCCTTAAATGGAATAATTGTTGTTCCATAGAAAAGAAGTCCTTCTCCTTCCCCAGAATTCGTCACATAAGACAACTGATATGGGGAAATATTCAGCTGTTTTGCAAGGATCTGTCTGTCACCTGCAGCCTGGTTCAGCATCAGGATAAAATCACTGTTCTCAAAGATATTTTCAATTTCCCTGCTGGCAAGAAGATCTTTGATATTCTGGGTGATACCACTTGGAATACCACCCCATTTACGGAATCGCTTCCAGATTTCTACAGAATAAGCTGCTGTCTGTTCTTCTTTGAGCAGAAGGTGGAATTCATCGATATAGTACCTGGTAGATTTGATGCCACGGTTGATTGTAACTCTGTTCCATACCTGATCCTGGACGATGAGCATTCCGATTTTCTTCAGCTGCTTTCCAAGTTCCTTAATATCAAAGCAGACAATACGGTTATTCAGTTCCACATTGGTTCTATGGTTGAATACTTTCAGTGATCCATTTACATAGATTTCCAGTGCTGTTGCAATTCTCTGGGCCTGGGGTTCTTTCTGCTTTCTGAGGCAGTCATACAGGTCACCAAGGACCGGCATATTTTCCGGTTTTGGATCTGCAAAGTACTTCTGATACACCAGTGGAAGACAGCGGTCGATCACTGATTTTTCCTCTGCTTCAATACCATCCCTGCTTCCCATAATCAGCTCACATAAGGACAGGACAAAATCGGATTTTACACCAAGTGGATTGTCATCATCGGAATAATCCATATTGATATCCATCGGATTGATATAATCCTTACTGGTCGGTGAAATGTGTACGACCTGTCCGCCAAGTGCATGGACCAGTGGATAATACTCACCCTCCGGATCTCCGATGATAATGTCATCCTTCGTGACAAAGAAAGCGTTGGTGATTTCTCTTTTTGCAGCAAAGGATTTACCGGATCCAGGTGTACCAAGGATCAATCCATTCGGGTTTTTCAGCTTTTTACGATCCACCATAATCATGTTGTTGCTGAGTGCATTTAATCCGTAATATAAGGATTCTCCTGCCATAAAAAGCTCCTGTGTCGTAAACGGAACAAAGATCGCTGTACTGGTAGTCGTAAGAGCCCGCTTGATCGGGATATGATTTACTCCCAACGGAACACTGCTCATCAATCCTTCTTCCTGCTGATAATCCAGACGTTTCAGTACACAGTTATATTTCTGTGCGATACCGGCAGTCTGGAAGATGGCATTATCCAGTGCCTGTTTTGTCTTTGCGGTATTTAAAAAGAGTGCTGTTACAAGGAACATACGCTCATTTCGTGACTGCAGGTCTTCCAAAAGACGTTTGGCTTCTCCGCCATAAGTATTTAGATCCGATGGAATGATATCCATATCGTATCCAGATCTTACAGCTTTTTTCTGCTCTTCAATTTTCATCCTGTTGATATCCGTAACCTTGCTTTTTACAAGCTTGATTGCTTTCATCTGATCCACAGACTGAACATGCAGATTGACGATGAGATTCTTATCAATATCCAGAAATTCTGCAAGCATCTTATCTGTAAGCTCCGGTGCCAGAATCTGCAAATAAGAGACTGCCCCGATGGTATTTCCCATACGGAATGTATTTCTGTCCTTGAATACAAAACTGGTCGGTGCCACATAATCTTTGGTATTGAGTCCAGTACGGATCATGGAACCATAATCAAACTGGAAGTCTGTCATGATATCCGGATTGAAAGTCTCATATAAAATCTGCAGTCTTTCCACTCCATTCAATGGATAAGCCGGAACTCCAAGGATCTTGAAATTATTCAGGATATCTGACTCAATACGTTCCAGCTTTGGCTTTGCTTCCCGGATATTATCTGCTTCGATGGAGAAGGTGATATATTTTGATTTCACCAGTCCATTATTTCCTTTCGCCAGCTGCTGTTTCAGCATCTTGGCATATTCCATACGAACATCGTCAAAGGCATCATCCTGAGGACGAATCCGGATGACCTGTTCAAATTCTTTCATGCTACTTTTATGATTGATAAAACTCAGCTGAAAATGGATACTGGCATCAAAGTAATTGAGGAAATCGCACCAGTTTTCAAAGATTGCATTTTTATCTTCGTTCTGAGCCAGCTGGTAGTTGATGTCATAAAAGCGGATACACTTAGAATACGTTTTTCCCTGTACCCTGCAGATTCCATCTCTTCCCATTTCCTTATAAGCGATCGACTGCTGGACGGACAGTTTTTTCTGCCTGCGTTTTTCTTCCTGCTTTTCTTTTTTCTTTTTCTCTTTTCTGTCTACTTTTTTGTGCCCGGTATCTGCGACAGTTTTCTTATTTTTCTTTTTTCGCAACCGTTTTTCCTCCTTTCGGTTTTCCTGCATCCGGAGACTGTCTGATCTGTTCCGGATCTGTTTCGTAATAGTTTTCAGTTTCATATTTTCTGACGGGTGGACGAAGAAACTTCACCCGGATCATATGCATCAGAACATCTTCCAGATGCATCCCGTCTTTTTCGTACATGGCAAATAAAAATGCCGGTAACATCAAAAGCACCATGACCGTTGCTGCATTACTGTTCCCCATCACATTACGCAAGAGAAAATAGCTTGGAATTCCCATTGCAGCACCTATCCCGATACAGATCAGCTGTCTTTTGGTCAGGTTAAATGCTACTTTATTTTTTACCTTCGTTAAATCTTTCGGTACGCTGACATATGCCATGATTTTCACTCCTTCCTGTAATTTAGTGCGCGTTGAATATCGACTTACTTAAAGAGGCCGTCTTAAAGAGGCTGTAACATAAGATTACTGTGTAAGCCATAACGCCAAATAATGAAGAACTCAGATTATCTGAATACTGGATACCTGCAACAAGCACTGCATAGATTGCAACGCATACCATCATCAGAAATGCCTGGAAAGCCAGGGCAAAGAGTCCTCTGAAATAATTTGTGCCGATCTGTCCCCATTCTCTGTTACTCATAGTTGCGAATGGAATCGGCGCAACTGAGGTATATAGGTAAATCTCTATCATACGTCCATACATGATCACTGTGATCAGTACAGACAAGATCTTCATACAGAAGCCGACGATAAGGGTTTCCAGCGCCAATACAACAAGTTCTCCGATTTCCATACTTTCCAGTGTTGTGGAAAGATCCGTCAATGCCGAAGAAATATCAATGGCGGTACTTCCTGTGATAACACCGGCCGCAGAATTAACTACGTGCTGGCCCACATCGAATACCGCCATTGTGATCGTAAATGTGTTACTCACCAGATACACAGCGATCCACATTTTTACGAAGTACTTGAAAAACATCCAGGTATCAATATCATGCATGTTGTTACGCTCGGTCAGCATAGAAATCAATTCGTAGCAGAGTACGAGTGTGATAATAATACCTGCGATCGGCATAATCACGGAATCTGATAGATTCTGGATCATACTGAATATGCTGCCGTTCCACCCTTGCGGGGTCTGTCCAACCTGGGTAGCGATCTCACCAGTCTTTTGATTGACATCAGTAAACATCGTGTCCAGGTTGGAAGTGATCATCCCGGTTAAGAGTTCCCTCATCCATTCCTCAATCGCATCAAAAATCTGACTGAACATGGATCTCTACTCCTTTCTCTTAACCAAATAATCCACTCAGAAGCGGGATCAGCTGTGTTCCGATCAGGATAACACCACCACCGCTCATCAGCTGCTTAATTCCCTGGGATTTTGCTGATGTGTGATAAAGAAGTAGTAGAAGTGTAAAAAATTTTGCCGTTCCTATCCGGCGTTTGCGCATTGCGCCGGATAGGTCGGGCGGTCATTCGGGCAGGTCTACCTTGCCAACGAAAGAGT
>ENA-OQNI01000773-OQNI01000773.1-human-gut-metagenome-genome-assembly--contig:-NODE-773-length-29138-cov-3.353176_pt1 | contig 29138 bp, 23 predicted proteins | sample MGYA00242627_ERZ504876 | MGnify/ENA primary metagenome ERZ504876 (study PRJEB26092, sample SAMD00036386) | human gut metagenome | host: Homo sapiens | study: EMG produced TPA metagenomics assembly of... | reverse complement strand
ATTGCATTGCTGCGTGATTATCAAGTGAACAGCAAGATGATGCAGTTGACCGGTAACCCGGAGGTCAAATTCCTCCACTGCCTGCCCGCGTTTCATGACGACCAAACGACGCTTGGCAAGAAAATGGCGGAAGAGTTTGGCCTACATGGCGGAATGGAAGTGACTGATGAGGTCTTCGAATCTGCCGCCAGCATTGTATTTGATCAGGCGGAAAACCGCATGCATACCATCAAAGCGGTGATGGTCGCGACGCTCAGTAAATTAAATAATTAATATCTCTATCAAGATGCCGGGAAATACAAAAACATCCCGGCATCACATTATTTTATGCAGTGATAGTTTTTTTCTTCCAGCCAAATTTTTCTATTGCTATACGTAAATTTTCCGGAGGATTTAATTTTCCCAACTGTTCATTATTAATATATTCATATATTCATATATTCATATATTCATATATTTATATATTCATATATATTGATTTTGCCATTCCGGAGGATTTTCATCATTCTTGTTCTAATTTTTAATTCATTACCCATCTTTTCTTCAAAAATCTTAATGACATAACCCGGATGTTTTTTTACAATTTCATTTGTTTTTTCTTCATTACCATAAACATATCCTAACTCATTAAGATACAACTGTTCGCCCTCATACTTCTTAATTAATTGATAGAAGTACCACTTCGCAAAATCAGGTTGCTTCATGAAAAAATCCTTCAAAAAATTCAAGGAGTGAATCTTTTTGAAAGTCTAGAACACATTGGAAATAGCCGTTCGGTCATTGCCATGATTGGACAAATTGAACGTGAATTAGTTGAATCTGAGGAAACCAATGAGGATAAGCGAGTTTTTTGGTCTAGTATTTTTCGAATATTAGTGAAATCAAATGCTGATTTTCAAAAAATATTACTCGATTTAGCTAAAGATATTGACACTGTAAATTTGGCACCAGACACACTTGAACAAATTTATGGTGATAAAATTTATGCTTCTGTCAGTTCTTTTGAACGTTTTTACAATTGTGAATATCAGTACTTTTTAGAGAATACACTAAGTCTGGAAACTTTTGAAAATATTGATATTAATTCTAAAATTGTTGGGAATTTTTTCCATGAAGTTTTTGAAAAAGTCATGAAAGAGACTGACTTATCAGCAGAAAATTTTGATGAAAAGTTGACACTTGTTTTACAAGAAGTTGACAAAAACTATTCACGCTATTTTACACAAGATGCAACGGCAAGATTTACTTGGAGTAATTTAGAAGAGATTGTCAGGCAAACAGCGACTGTTTTGAAAGTAACTGTATCTACTGATGAACTAAAAACTTTACTGACAGAAAGTAGTTTTGGTTTATCTAAAAGTGAGTTAGGAAATTTTTCAGTTGATGATATTTATTTACGAGGAAGAATTGACCGTCTTGACCAACTTTCTACAGATTACTTAGGAGTGATTGACTATAAATCAAGTGCTCATTCATTTAAATTGCAAGAGGCTTATGATGGACTAAGTTTACAATTTATGACCTATTTAGATGTGATAAAACAAGCTTTTCCTAATCAAAAAATCTGGGGTGCACTTTATTTACAATTTAAAAACCAACCGATTAACCTATCAGAAATTAATCAGTTGTCGGAAATTGCTAACATTTTGAAAGAATCAATGCGTTATGATGGATTAGTATTAGAAGATGCAGCTGAGCAAATAAAAGGTATTGAAAATATTGCTTTAAAAAATACTAATAGTTATAATGAAGAAGAATTTGAGCAACTTTTAAAATTAAATGAGGAACATTACCGGGCAGCTGGTCAGCGATTGAAAAATGGAAAAATTGCAATCAATCCAATAATGAAACGCTCCGAAGGGATTGATCAGTCAGGTAATGTCCGCGGCTGTCGATATTGTCCTCTTAAATCGATTTGTCGATTTGAAGCAAATATTCATATGAATGAGCACAGCCGTGAAATCGGACAAAAATCCCAAGCAGAAATCCTAGCAGAATTAAAAGGAGAAGGGCGAGATGAGTGAAGTAAAATTAACTCCGGAACAAAATGAAGCCATTCATAGTTCAGGTAAAAATATATTAGTCTCAGCTAGTGCTGGGTCCGGAAAAACTTTTGTTATGGCTCAAAGAATTGTTGAAAAAGTCAAACAAGGTATTGAAATTGATCGACTTTTTATTTCAACTTTCACTAAAAAAGCGGCTAGTGAGTTGCGAATGCGACTTGAAAGAGATTTGAAAAAAGCGCGTCAAGAAAGTTCTGATGATGAGGAAGCTCACAGATTGACACTTGCTTTACATAATCTTTCAAACGCAGATATTGGAACAATGGATAGTTTTACTCAAAAATTGACAAAAGCTAATTTTAACCGTGTAAATATTGATCCAAATTTTCGAATATTGGCTGACCAAACAGAAAGCGACTTGATTAGACAAGAAGTTTTTGAACAATTGGTTGAGTCTTATTTATCAGCTGATGAAAGCTTAAATATTTCAAAAGATAAATTTGAAAAATTGATAAAAAATTTCTCTAAGGACAGGAATATTCTTGGGTTTCAGAAGGTAGTTTACACCATTTATCGTTTTGCGTCAGCAACTGAAAATCCAATAAGTTGGTTAGAAAATCAATTTTTAAAAGGTTTTGAGACTTATAAATCACTGACAGACTTATCGGAAGATTTTACAGTGAATGTAAAAGAAAATTTACTGACATTTTTTGAGCTGCTAGAAAATTCACTGACCAATGGTGTGATTGCTAAAAAAGGAGCTGGTCGTGATAAGGCAAATCTAATTTTAGATAATAAAAATGAACTTTTAGAAGCAATAAGTAAAAAAGATTTTGTAACTTTCACAGCCTTATTTTTATCAATAGATACTGATATTCGCGTCGGTTCTTCAAAAGATGAAACACTTTCTGCCTTAAAAAAAGATTTTTCAGCTCAAAAACAAGATTTAGTAGGTTCAAAATCAAAACCCGGAGAACTTCGGAAGTTTGTTGATAAAATCAAACATGGCCAATTAATAGAAAAATATCAAAAACAAGCTTTTGAAATTGCCAGTGATTTACAAAAATTCATTATTGAGTTTTATAAAACTTATCTAGAGCGTAAGAAAAATGAAAATGCCTTTGAGTATTCTGATATTGCTCATTTTGCCATTGAAATTTTAGAAGAAAATCCAGATATTCGTGAAAATTTACGCGAGCATTATGATGAAATCATGATTGATGAGTATCAGGATACTAGCCATACACAAGAACGAATGCTCGAACTTCTTTCTAATGGCCATAATCTTTTTATGGTAGGGGATATTAAACAGTCGATTTATGGTTTCCGCCTAGCTGACCCAGGTCTATTTTTAGAAAAATATAAAAGTTATGATCAAGCAGAAAATCCTAATCAACTGATTCGCTTGAAAGAAAATTTTCGCTCACGGGGTGAGGTTTTAAATTTCACAAATGACATCTTTAAACACCTAATGGATGAAAAATTAGGTGAAATGACTTATGGAAAAGAAGAGGCCTTAGTTCAGGGGAATATTTCTGATTATCCAGTGGAAGCGGAGAAAGATTTTTATCCAGAGCTTCTTTTGTTTAAAGAGAATACAAGCGAGGAAGAAATAGAAGACTCGGAAGTAAAAATTTCGGATGGAGAAATCAAAGGGGCAGCACAAGAAATAAAGAAACTGATTGAATCTGGAGTTGAACCAAAAGATATCGCAATTTTAGTCCGTTCTAAATCTAATAATAATAAGATTGAGGATATTCTACTCAGTTATGATATCCCAGTTATTCTTGACGAAGGACGAGTTGATTTTTTGAAATCAATGGAAGTTTTAATCATGCTCGATGTTTTGAGAGCAATTGATAATCCACTCTATGATCTATCTTTGGTTGCGATGCTGAGGTCTCCTTTGTTTGGTTTTAATGAAGATGAATTGACTCGCATCAGTGTTCAAGGAAGCCGTGACCTTCGTTTTTGGGATAAAATTCTCTTGTCATTAAAAAAAGAAGGAAAAAATCCTGAACTTATAAATCTGTCATTAGAACAAAAATTGAAAGCATTCAATCAAAAGTTTACAGAGCGGCGTAAACTTTTCAACCAAATTCCAATTCATCGCTTACTTTGGAAAATTTATACAGAAACCTATTATTTTGATTATGTAGGAGCTTTGAAAAATGGGGAAATGCGGCAGGCAAATTTACAAGCTCTCTCTGTTCGAGCAGAATCTTATGAAAGTTCCGGTTACAAAGGCTTATTTAAATTTGTAAGACTTATCAATAAATTTATGGAACAAAATAATGACCTAGCTTCTGTCAATATTAAACTTCCTCAAAATGCTGTTCGTGTCATGACTTTTCATAAATCTAAGGGACTTGAATTTGATTATGTTTTCTTGATGAACTTACAGTCTCGTTTCAATGATCGTGACCTGAAAGAAGATGTCATTTTAAGCCGCGAGCATGGTTTGAGTATGAAATATATTGCAGATTTGAAAGCAGAACCTGATGTCATTACAGATTTTCCTTATGCTCTGGTAAAAATGGAAACATTTCCCTACATGGTAAATAAAGACTTAAAACAAAGAGCCGCACTTTCAGAGGAAATGCGGGTGCTTTATGTAGCTTTTACTCGTGCAAAGAAAAAACTCTATCTTGTCGGAAAAATTAAGGATACAGATAAAAAAGCAGGACTTGAACTTTATGATACTGCTACTTTGGATGGAAAAATTCTATCTGATAAGTTCCGCAACTCAAGTCGTGGTTTTCAACACTGGATATTGGCTCTTCAAAATGCTACAAAACTTCCAATGAAACTCAATGTTTACACAAAAGACGAATTAGAAACAGAGAAACTTGAATTTACAAGTCAACCTGATTTCAAAAAATTGGTCGAAGAATCAGAAAAATTTGATAATATCATGTCATTTTCTGATGAAATTAAAGAAGCACAGAAAATCATGAATTATCAGTATCCTCATCAAGCTGCTACAGAACTTTCAAGCATTCAAACGCCCAGTCAGGTAAAAAAACGCAGCTACGAGAAGCAGTTACAGGTAGGTGAAGTTCAACCAGTCAGTGAGTTTGTTCGAGTAAAAAACTTGGATTTTTCTGATTTTGGATCTAAGAAAATTACTGCTGCAGAAATTGGTTCAGCAACACACAGCTTTATGCAATATGCTGATTTTTCTCAAGCCGATTTATTTAGTTTTCAAGCAACTCTTGATGAGATGGGATTTGATGAAAAAATAAAAAATCAAATTGATATCACTAAAATTCTAACTTTATTTGATACTGAATTTGGAAAATTTTTATCAGAGAATGTGGATAAAACAGTCAAAGAAGCTCCTTTTTCAATGTTGAGAACAGATGAATTTGCAAAAGAACAATATATTGTTCGAGGAATTTGTGATGGTTTTGTGAAACTTGCTGACAAGATTATCTTATTTGATTATAAAACGGACAGATTTACAAATGTGTCAGCAATTTCCGAAATAAAAGAGCGTTATAAAGACCAAATGAATCTTTACAGTGAGGCCCTTCAAAAAGCATATCATGTCAACCAAATTGACAAGTACCTGATTTTATTAGGAGGACCCAGAAAAGTTTTTGTTGAAAAACTAGATGACTAGAAAGATAAAAAGTAGCTGTTAGGGAGGAAAAACAATGCTAGATTACAAAATAGGCTCAATTGTCGAAATGAAAAAACCTCATGCCTGTACAGTCAAAGCAACTGGAAAAAAAGCCAATGCTTGGGAAATTACAAGGCTTGGGGCTGATATCAAAATTAAATGTACAAACTGCAACCATGAAGTGATGATGAGTCGTTTTGACTTCAATAAAAAAATAAAAAAAGTGCTCAAGTGAGCACTTTTTAATTATAAACTGATTTGAGATTAAACTTGAGATATTTAAGGAGCCAAAAATATAGTAATTTTGTGAATCGCCAAATAAATGGACTAACAAGAACCATCAGTGAACAAGCGATAATCGCAATTACCCAGTAAGGCCAATTAAAACCTGTTGCCCCTGTTACGTTTCCAAAGGTAATATGAGGGTTATGAGTAAGGACAGCAAATATCATGATAAATGGGGCAAGGAATAAGGCTAGGACAATCGCATAAAAAGCTAAAAGGATTAGAGCAGTAGCAATAATCAACCAAACCCCAAGGACAAAGTTGAAAAATAGCAAACCAAAGCCAGCAAAAAGATTGATATGTTTTTTTCGTTTTTGAGGTTCGATTCCTTTTGCAAAAGCCAATAAATCTGAATCATATAATTCTGCTAAGGCAATTAACGTTTCAAGATTTGGTTCAGTTTTGTTAGATTCCCAACGGGAAATCGCTTGACGACTAAAGTATAGTTCTTTTGCGACTTCCTCTTGAGTGAGGTTTTTAGAAAGACGAGCTTTCTGTAGATTTTCTCCGAGCATTTTATCTCCTTTAAACACGACTATTTTAATTTAGTGATTTGTTTCTGATTTAATTATCAACTAAAGCGAAGCTAAAAGCAAGAACAGAAGTGGAATTTTAGGGTAACATTTTGTGGCAATCCTTTAAACTAAAGGGATTCTACAATAACATTTCTTGTTTACAACTACTATGTAAACTTGTAAACGTAGTGATTATCTGGTATTTTCTGAGCCATTATTGTCTTTTTGAGCGATTTACAGTATAATTAGTACTAATTAATCTTAATTTTGGAGAATATAAAACATGGCTTTAACAGCAGGTATCGTTGGTTTACCAAACGTTGGGAAATCAACACTTTTTAATGCAATTACAAAAGCAGGCGCAGAAGCTGCAAACTATCCTTTCGCAACAATTGACCCAAATGTCGGGATGGTAGAGGTACCAGATGAGCGTTTGAATAAGTTAACAGAGTTGATTAAACCTAAAAAAACTGTTCCAACAACTTTTGAATTTACTGATATTGCAGGGATTGTAAAAGGAGCTTCTCGAGGAGAAGGTTTGGGAAATAAATTCCTGGCTAATATTCGTGAAGTAGATGCAATTATTCACGTTGTTCGAGCTTTTGATGATGAAAATGTTATGCGTGAAAATAATCGTGAAGATGCCTTTATTGACCCAATGGCTGATATTGAAACGATTAACCTAGAATTAATTTTGGCCGATTTAGAATCAGTCAATAAACGTTATGCGCGTGTAGAAAAAATTGCTCGCACAGCAAAAGATAAAGATGCGGTCGCAGAATTTAATGTTTTGAAAAAACTCAAACCTGTTCTTGAAGACGGAAAATCAGCGCGAACAATTGACTTTGATGAAGATGAAACAAAGGTTCTTAAAAGTTTATTCTTGTTGACAAGTAAACCAGTTCTTTATGTGGCCAATGTTTCAGAAGATGAAGTTGGCGAACCTGATAACATTGAGTATGTGAAACAAATTCGTGATTTTGCGGCGACTGAAAATGCTGAAGTTGCTGTAATCTCTGCTCGTGTTGAGGAAGAAATCTCAGAGTTGGAAGATGATGAAAAAGCAGAATTTTTGGAAGCAATTGGTTTAAAAGAATCTGGTGTTGATATGTTGACTCGTGCAGCTTATCACCTTCTTGGTCTGGCGACTTACTTTACAGCTGGAGAAAAAGAAGTGCGTGCATGGACCTTCAAACGTGGAATGAAAGCTCCACAAATGGCAGGAATTATCCATACAGACTTTGAAAAAGGCTTTATCCGTGCAGTGACCATGTCTTATGATGATTTGCTTAAATACGGCTCAGAGAAAGCGGTACGTGAAGCAGGTCGTTTGCGTGAAGAAGGAAAAGAATATGTTGGTCAAGATGGCGACATTATGGAATTCCGTTTCAACGTGTAAACCTTGTAAATGAAATGATGAAATGCACCGAATCGGTGCATTTTTGCAACCTAAAAATGCTTGAGTCAAACAAAAAAATGCGATAGTCTTAAAGCATGAAAGGAAGGCAACATGGAAATATCCGAAATAATCAAAGAAAATCGTAAACTCAAAAATCTCAGTCAGGAAGAGTTAGCAAAGGAACTACACATCTCTCGTCAATCTATCTCAAAATGGGAGACAGGAAAATCACTTCCCACCACAGACCAACTTATCTTACTCAGTGAAATTTTCGATTGTTCTTTGGACACGTTGCTCAAAGGTGACAAAAAAATGGAAGAAAAAGTAAAACATGAAATTGATGACAAACGGACCTTAAAGTTAATTTATAAGGTTGGTTGGGGTTTTATTGTTCCCTTACTTTTTATTTTGAAATTTGTTTTACATTTGTTTTGATAATAATTAACGACTCGATAGAAATATTGGGTCTTTTTGTTCGCTATAAAATACCGTACCTCGCTTAATATTACAATAATTGAAAAAACAAAACTTTTTATTGACATGAAGGTTACGTAAGAGTATAACTATAAGAAAACGGAAACATTTTCTGTTAAGAAGGAGGTGTAATAATGTAAATAGAAGTTTACACGCGCTCAAATTAGCGCAAAAAAAAAATGATGAATAAAATTATTATCCCATCAATTTGATTAAGTGAATATAACAAATAAAGATGAAGTTAATTTGAAAAATTTTCTATTCAAATAGTCAGGCTTTATATCGGCTATATAACCCAAATGCAAAAGTTGGTTCACACTTTTATACAACGAGTCTGGCAGAAAAGAATAGTCTTGTAAAATCAGGATGGAAATATGAAGGAGTGGCATGGTATGGTCTTAGCTAAAAATAAAAAAATAATGATTTCAACAATTTCGTTAGTAATTTTGAGCCTTGTTTGTTTCAAAGAAAATCTACCTGCTCAGGCATCAACAAAGTCATTAGATACAGGTGAAAGTTTTACTGAAGTTTACAATAAGGACAATGGTTTTTATTTAAATAACCCTTTTTATGATATTTCAAAGGTTTCAAAAAGTTTTTATGTTGGGGAAAGTGGGACTATTAATCAAGTTAAAGTTTTGCCGATTTATAATATGACGCCAAAAAGTTCTGTGAATTTTTATCAAAATACAGCAACTAATAATCTTATTGGGGCAACCTTACCCTCGCTATTCACGGGAGCAATAGCTTTAACACAAGCTGGTCAATATACTGCTCAAAAAGCTGGAACAGCTACAGTTGCATTGACTTATATGCTGTCTAGTGATTTCAAAAAAGAATTACTTAGTAAATATCCGGATGCTTGGACAAATATTGCACCTGCTAGCTATGGTTCTCCTGATTTTATGTATGCAAAATATAGCAATCAAACTTTCTATGTAACAATCAAGGAACATACCGTCCCACTCTATCGCATGTATAATCCTAACTCAGGGGAACATTTTTATACTGAAAATTCCTTTGAGCGTGATTCATTGGTGAAGGCAGGCTGGAACTATGAAGGAGTCGCAGAAGAATCTCCAATAAAGACAGTCTATAATCAAGCAGTTTATCGTGTTTATAATCCGAATGCTGGGGACCATTTTTATACTGAAAATAAAGCAGAAGTAGCTCATCTGGTTTCTCTAGGTTGGCGTGCCGAGGGTATAGCTTTTTATTCAAGTACATCGAATGAAACTCCTATTTATCGTCTCTATAATCCCAATGCGACAGTAGGAACACATTTTTATACTCAAAGTTCAGTTGAACGTGACTCTCTTGTGAGAGCAGGTTGGCACTATGAAGGAACGGCTTGGTATGGTGGATAATTACTGTAGAGTGATTGCTATAGATAGAGCAAACGTAAAAGACTCAATAGAAATATTGAGTCTTTTTTTTGCTCCTCTAGGTAAATAAACATGTTATAATAAACTTAATTGCTGATTTTTATGAATCGGCCTTTTGGCTTTTATTAGATAAAATAAGGAAAAGAAAATAAGAGAAAATGACAAAAATGATTGTTGGCTTGGGAAATCCAGGCGATAAATATGAAAAAACGAAGCATAACATGGGCTTTATGGCACTTGATTTACTGGCAAATGAGCTAAATGTAGATTTTAAAGAGGAAAAACCTTTTATGTCGCTTGTCGCGTCAACATTTGTGAATGGTGAAAAATTGTTTCTCGTGAAACCTTTGACTTTCATGAATGAATCTGGTCGTGCGGTGGCACCACTTTTGAAATATTATAATATAGATGAGGCAGATTTAACGGTCATGCATGATGATTTGGATTCACCAGTTGGGCGCGTGCGTCTAAGACAAAAAGGTTCATCAGGTGGTCAAAATGGGATAAAATCAGTCATTACACATGTGGGAAGTCAAACTTTTAACCGTGTAAAAATTGGGATTGGCCGTCCAAAACATGGGATGACAGTTGTGAATCATGTACTCTCTGGTTTTGACAATGAAGATAAGGAAATCGCTCAAGATGGAATTTTCAAAGCTGTTGATGCAATGAAATTCTATCTTGAAAATGGTGATTTTCAAAAGACAATGAATAAATTTAACTAAATGAATATTATTGAATTTTTTGACCAAAATTGGCAACTACAAAAATGGCAACAAGGTTTTTCAAAGCGTGAGCGAACTTTACTGACAGGATTGTCAGGAACAGCAAAGAGCTTAGTGATGGCAAATGCTTATGAAAATGTTGCTGAGAAATACATTATTGTTACTGACAGCCAGTTTCATGCGAATGAACTTTATGATGAACTGTCAACTTTGCTTGGTGAAGAAAAAGTTTTTCAATTTTTTTCTGATGATAACATCTACGCAGAGTTCGCACTTGCATCTAAAGATCGAGTTGCTTATCGACTTGAGGCACTTAATTTCCTACTTGACGAAAAGTCAACAGGATTTTTGGTTGTACCATTTTTGGCATTACGGAGCTATTTACCAAGTCCCGAAAACTTTTTAGAAAATTATCTTTTACTGACCTCTGGAGATGAATATGACTTATCAAATTTAGTTAATTTATTATCAAATGCTGGTTATGAAAAGACACAACGCGTGATGACGCCGGGTGAATTTTCAATGCGAGGAGATATCGTTGATATTTATCCTTTGGACGCGGAAAATCCAGTCCGTTTAGAGTTTTTTGGTGATGAAGTTGATACGATTCGTTCATTTGATGTAGAGAGTCAACGTTCACTGACAAGTCTTGAGCGTTTGGAAATCTATCCGGCTAGTGATTTTATTTTGACTGACAATGAGTTTGATAAGGGTGCAAAATCACTGACAGAAATGACAAATTTGCTGACAGACCCGTCAGCAAAATCATATATGGAAGAAGTGATTTCGGCAGCTCAAAATCACTATTATCACAAAGACTTACGAAAATTTGCCGAGTATTTTTATGATAAAAAAACTTCACTTTTAAATTATTTTCCAAAAAATGTTCAAATATTTATTGATGATTTTCAAAAAGTAAATGAAATTAATAATAAGTTAGAAATGGAATTAGCAGATTTCATTTTATCTGAAAAAGCAATGGAAAGAGGTTTTGAAGGGCAGACTTATTTGCTAGATACAATGGCAAAAGTTAGAAATTATAAGCCTGCTACCTTCTTTTCAAATTTTCAAAAAGGACTTGGAAATCTCAGATTTGAACAACTTTATAATTTCAAACAACATTCAATGCAACAATTTTTCGGTCAATTAGAACTTTTTTACACTGAAGTTGAACGATTTATTAAGCAAGAGTTTACAGTTGTTTTAGCTGTATCATCAGAAAAGCTCCGTAAATCACTCCATGAATTAGATTTAAGTTTACAAGAGGTTGACAGAGAATCTATTCAAGTGGGTAAAGTCAATCTGATTGATTTGCAGCTGTCCAATGGTTTTAATTTTCTTGATGAAAAATTAGTCGTCATGACTGAGCATGAAATATTTGGCAAAATGCGTAAGAAAAAGGCACGCAAGCTAAATATTACAAATGCTGAAAGACTCAAAGATTACAATGAACTCGCGGTTGGTGATTTTGTTGTCCATAAAAATCATGGGATTGGGAAATATTTAGGTTTACAAACGCTTGAAGTCGGAGGAATGCATCGTGACTATCTGACCATTCAATATCAAAATGGGGATACAATTTCTGTTCCAGTTGACCACTTAGATTTACTCAGTAAGTATACAGCTGGTGAAGGAAAAAGCCCTAAAATCAACAAATTGAATGATGGGCGCTGGCGTAAAACCATGTCTTCTGTTAGTAAACAAGTGGAAGATATTTCGGATGATTTGATTAAGCTTTATGCTGAACGTCAGGCGAAAAAAGGTTTTGCCTTCTCACCAGACGATGCAAGTCAAGAAGAATTTGATTCTGGTTTTTCATATGTTGAAACGGAAGACCAAATCCGTTCAATCAATGAAATTAAGCATGATATGGAACTTGAACGCCCAATGGATCGTTTGTTAGTCGGTGACGTTGGTTTTGGTAAGACAGAAGTTGCGATGCGAGCAGCTTTCAAAGCTATAAATGATGGGAAACAAGTTGCAGTCCTTGTGCCAACAACAGTCCTTGCTGAACAGCATTTCAATAATTTTACCGAACGTTTTATTAACTTTGGAGTGAATGTTGTGGTTCTCAGTCGTTTTCAAACCAAAACACAACAAACTGAAATTCTAGCTAAATTGAAAAAAGGACGAGTTGATTTAATTATTGGAACCCACCGTTTGCTTTCTAAAGATGTTGAATTTTTTGATTTAGGTTTGATGATTATTGATGAAGAACAACGTTTTGGAGTTAAGCATAAAGAGCGTCTGAAAGAATTGAAAACTCAAGTTGATGTTTTGACATTGACAGCAACACCTATTCCTAGGACACTCCATATGTCAATGCTTGGAATTCGTGATTTGTCAGTTATTGAAACACCACCAACCAACCGTTATCCTGTTCAAACCTATGTCATGGAAACAAACTACGGTGTGGTTCGTGATGCCATTTTGAGAGAAATCTCTCGTGGTGGACAGGTTTATTATGTTTACAATAGAGTTGACACTATTGAGCAAAAGGTTTCACAATTAGAAGAATTAATCCCCGAAGCTAGAATTGGCTTTATACATGGTCAAATGACCGAGGTACAGCTGGAAAATACTTTACTTGCCTTTATTGCTGGCGATTATGATGTACTTGTTGCAACAACAATCATTGAAACAGGTGTTGATATTCCAAATTCTAATACACTTTTCATCGAAAATGCGGATATGATGGGCTTGTCACAACTTTATCAACTGCGCGGTCGTGTGGGACGTTCAAATCGGGTGGCTTATGCTTACTTTATGTATCGACCTGAAAAGATATTATCAGAAGTTTCGGAAAAACGTTTAGAAGCAATTAAAGGCTTTACTGAATTAGGTTCAGGTTTCAAGATTGCTATGCGTGATTTGTCTATCCGTGGGGCTGGTAATTTACTTGGGAGTGAACAATCAGGATTTATTGATTCTGTCGGTTTTGATTTGTATTCACAACTCTTAGAAGAGGCTATTCATACCAAACTTGGCACAAGTAAGCAAAAACGGACCTCAAATGTGGAAATTTCTTTGGAATTGGATGCCTTTATTCCTGCCTATTACATCTCTGATGAACGTCAAAAAATTGAAATTTATAAACGAATTCGTCAGATTGATAGTCGTGAGATTTATGAAGAACTACAAGAAGAATTGGTTGACCGTTTTGGAGAATATCCAGATGAAGTCGCTTATCTTCTCGAAATTGGTTTATTGAAACATTTTGCTGACAATGCTCTAGTCGAAAAAATTGAGAAATCTCGATTTGAAATAACTGTCACTTTAGAAAAAGTAGCTAATACAACCTATGATCCACAAGATTATTTTAAGGCTTTGGCCAAAACAAGCATGAAAGCTTCTGTCGGTGAAAAATATGGCAAAATGACTTTCCGCTTGAAAATAGAAAATAGAAATTCCGTTGTGCTTTTGAGTGAGATAATGAATTTTGTAGAAGAATTATCAACAATAAGAGATAGTTATGATAAAGTTCGCTAATTATTTTTCCTTTTTATAATTATGATATTGGGATAATCAGTCATTTTTTCCCAAATCTGAAGCATTTGTCATTAATTTTAGATTATCTGGTGAGGCTTGCTGGCCTTATCGAGAACAATTCTTTTTCCCTTTCACTTATAACAGGAGATATTAGAGTAAACCTGCCGAAAGTTTAAAACTTAAGGGCTAAAAATAGTAAATAAAATGAACTGATAAATCTGTCAGTAAAATAATAAAGTTCTGTCATTACTGATAGAGCTTTATTATTATAAATAAAGGCATTTTCAAACAAAATGAAATATGTTATAATCTATCCATGAGATTAGATAAGTTTTTAAAAGTTTCGCGCTTGATTAAACGTCGTCCAGTTGCGAAAGAAGTTGCCGACAAAGGTCGGATTAAAATTAATGGAAAGTTAGCGAAATCTTCGTCCGATGTAAAATTCAATGATACGATTGAAATCCGTTTTGGAAATAAAATCGTTGAAGTTCGAGTGACTGAATTAAAAGAATTTACACGTAAAGAGGATGCTGATAAAATGTATGAACTCATCAGTGAAACACGCATAACAGAAGAAATAGAATGATTATCATCACAAAGTGGATTGGAGGGTATCATGGCAAAACAAGTGATTCAACTAAATAATAAATATAGTCAAAATCAGAAAAAAAGAAATCTAACAGTAGTACCAAAAAGAAAACATTTGGGACTTATTTTGATTGTGGCAATCTTACTTTTCAGTCTAACAAGTATGAGTTTGATAAAATCATATGAAACTTTGCATAAGCAAGTCGCTTTAGAACAAAATGCAAAGAAACAATATGAAAGTCTTTCTAAAGAAGTAACAATAAAAAAAGAAGAAATCAATAAACTGCAAGACCCTAACTATCTGCAAAAATTTGCTCGTAGTGATGGGCAAGAATATTCTCAAAGTGACGAAAAAGTTTTCACTACCGACAGTCCTTTAATTGGAAATAACGGGTCAAATTAATGATTGGACAAGTTGAAAATATTACAAGATTTGGACTTTTTGTAAAAATTTCTGCTGATGAACTTACTGACGAAATCAAAAAAAGTACTGACAAAACTGTCAGTAAAAATAGTGGGCTTTTGCGTTGGTCACAGTTTCCAAAGAATCATCCAAAAGTTCAAATTGGTGATTTGATTGGTGTTGAAGTTTTCAAGGTACATGAAGATGGAAAAATCGATTTAAACTACCAAGAAAAAAATTTCAAAAATGTCTATGCTGAATTTTTGGAAAGTAGTCAGCAAAGAATTACAGAGCTTGAACAAAAAAATCGCGAATTAAACTAAATAACTTTCTTACTTTTAGAAAGTTATTTAGTTTCTTCTTTGATTATTCTATTGACTAAAAATAGCACCTATTTTATGAAAAATTCTAGGAATTAAAAAGATAAAGATTACAACAGAAATTATTCTATGGAATGAATAAGATGTTGGGCAAGGTTTTAATCATGCAAAAACAAAGAATAAAAATTAATAGCGGGGTAGCCTTGGTGATGCTTTTGATGATCATTCCGGGCTTTTTTGCTTTCCCGCAATCAAGATATTTTGCTGACAAAGCGGTCAGCAAACCTAAAAATATTGTCGTAGCAGATAAAGTTACAGAAAAAGAAACTTGGGACTCAATTCCTCCAAGAGCCGTGGCTCTTCAAGACCTAGAACTCTATGAAGATGAACAATTGACAAAATCTGTAGGAAAGCTTTCCGCTAAAACGCAGTTAGATATTTCAGAAATTGCTGGGAAAGCTTTTAAACTCAAGGATGGGAAATATATTTTAGCTGACAAGAAAAATATTATCTCAGATGTCACTATTTCTCGGGAAAATACAAATAGAACTATCTATACTAATAAAAGTGTCAACGTATTTTACAATCCAGTAACCACTTACGATAACCAAGTAATGACAAGGCTGAATGGGACACATCAAATTTTGGCGGACAAAATTGCTAAAACTAACTGGGGAACTTATTATGAAATTTCATTGGAGAGTGGTCAAAAAGGTTGGGTTTCAGAAGATGATATTTCCTTAGAAAATCCTAAAATACAGCAAGTTCAAACCCTACTAAATAAAAAATATAATGATAAAAAATATTCAATTTATGTAAAAGAACTTAATGACAAGTTTACAGCTGGTGTAAATCAAAATCAAGAAATGTATTCAGCAAGTCTTTCTAAAATTCCAATTCTTTATTGGACTCAGAAAAGGCTCAATGAAGGATTGGCTTCTCTTGATGACAAACTTTTGTATACACCAGCCATTAATACTTTTTATGGAAGTTACAAACCAGAAGGGACAGGAAACTTGCCAAAGACAGCAGACAATAAATATTATAGTCTGCAAGACATCATAAATAGAACGGCAAAACTTTCAGATAATGTAGGAAGTAACATGCTTGCTTACTATGAAATCCAAGAATTTAATCCAAATTATCAAAAAGAAATCAACAAAATTGCTGGACAAGAATGGAATCCAAAAGAACGAAATGCTTCTGCTCAGATGGTTGGTAAAATGCTAGAAGCGCTTTATAATGAGGGAGGAGCTTCATTTAATGCTCTATTTGATACTGATTTTGATGATGTAAAAATCAAAGCAGCTATTCCTAAAAATGTTCCAGTAGCACATAAAATAGGTGGTGCGGATACAGATAATCACGATGCAGCCATTATCTTTACAAGTGAGCCCTACCTTTTGGTCATTGAAACAAATGGTGGAAGTGATGATGAAATAAAGAATATTTCACAAGATGTTTATGGAGTTATGAAATGACACCAGCTCAACTTAAATTTCTAAAAATAGTAACTAAAGAAAAATACTTTGCGGAAAATTCGAAAATTTTACTGGCTTTATCAGGCGGTAAAGACTCAATGACCCTCTTTAATTGGCTCTATGAGCTTAGAGCAAAGCTCCATATAGAATTGGGAATAGCTCACATTAATCATGGCTTACGACCCGAATCAGACTTTGAAGAACAATCCTTACGTAAAATGGCCAGTGACCTAGAGATTCCAATTTTTGTTGACAGGTTTACAGGAGAGTTTACAGAGCAAAAAGCTCGGGAGTTTCGCTACCACTTTTTTGAAAAAATAATGATAGCTGAAAATTATGATGTTCTTCTGACTGCACACCATCAAGGCGATGTCGTTGAAACTGTATTAATGCGTCAAATTACTGGGCGTCCTTTGAGAAGTTTACAGGGAATTGCTGACTGCCAACCCTTTGCTAAGGGACAATTAATTCGTCCATTACTCAAATTTACAAAAGAAGAGCTTGATGCGGCGGTCTTTTATGAAGATTCGACCAATCAAGGAGTAGATTATTTTAGAAATAGAATACGTAATCAGCTTATTCCTGAATTAACAAAAGAAAATCCGCAATTTTCTCAGGCAATCAGTGATTTAAGCTCAGAAATAAAAATGGCCTTAACAGTGATTAATCAAAGAATTTCGGAACTTGAAATTATTGATGAAAAAATCTCTTATCACAAATTTATTTCTCAAACAAAAGAATTACAGCACTTCATTTTACAAGCATTTTTTGCTCAGTACCCAGAAATAAAAGTAAGTAAGAAAAAATTTGAAGAAATCTTACATATTATCAGACGTCCACAACAATATTCTGCTCAATTGAATAAAGATTTTCAGTTTGTGAAGACCAAAGATCACTTTTATATTGAAAAAAGGAAGTTAATCACAGCTTCACTCGAAATTTTAAGTGAAAATCCTAACGATACAAGTTTTATGGAAGTATACTTACCTTTAGAAGGACAATTAGAAATTCGCAAGCGACAACCTGGTGATCAAATATTGATTAATGGTCACCATAAAAAATTACGAAAGTTTTTTATTGACAATCATGTTCCCTTACAAGCTCGTGAGAACCCTCTCATCTTTGTCGAAAAAAAACTTTACGCAATCGTCGGAGTCGCATGCTCTGATTTGAGTAAAGCGCTCAAAAATGATAAAATTAGAAGAATATTATGGGTCAAACCCAGTATAGGAGAGGAAATCAACGATGCTCGAAAAAAATCTTGATAAGGCCATTGAAAAAGTACTAGTTTCAGAAGAAGAAATTATTGAAAAATCCAAAGAACTTGGAGAAATATTAACAAAAGAATACAAAGGGAAAAATCCTTTAGTTTTAGGGATTCTTCGTGGGTCAGTTCCTTTCTTAGCTGAACTAATCAAACATATTGATTGTCATCTTGAAACTGATTTTATGACCGTATCAAGCTATCACGGAGGAACAAAATCTTCTGGTGAAGTAAAATTGATTTTAGACGTTGATACAGCGGTTAAAGGTCGTGAAATCTTGATTGTTGAAGATATTATCGACACAGGTCGCACTTTAAAATATCTAAAAGAACTTTTGGAACATCGTGGAGCAAATGTAAAAATTGTTACGCTTCTTGATAAACCAGAAGGAAGAATTGTTGAAATTAAACCAGATTATTCAGGATTTACCATTCCAAATGAATTTGTTGTTGGCTTTGGTTTGGACTACGAAGAAAACTACCGTAACCTCCCATATGTTGGGGTTTTGAAGCCTGAGGTTTATAGTAAATAATTCATTGATTTAAGTAGGTTAAAAATTTTCTCAGACTAAAGTATGAAAAAATCTCTGACCAATACTTACTATTAGCATTCCAAAAGGAAATATGCTATAACTAGGTATAGCTGTTATTGATTAGCTTGTATCCTTTATTACCAGTGATACTAAGAAGTAAATTCTTGGCTTTTCTAATAATAAATAAACAAAAGATAAGGAAAATATGAATAACAACAAACAACCAAGACAAGGAAATTTTGTAAAAAATATCTTAATGTGGGTTATATTGGCTATTGTTGTTGTTGTCGGTTTCAATTTCTTCTTCAGTAGTAATCAATCAGGAGTGGATAAAATTAGCTATTCACAATTGATGACTAAACTTGATGATAATAATATTGAAAACGTCACAATGCAACCATCAGATAGCTTAATTACTGTAACAGGTGAGTATAAAAAACCTGTAAAGGTAAAAGGAACAAACAATTTCCCACTTTTAGGTAATACTACAAGTGAAGTTAAAAACTTCCAAGCTTATATTATTCCAACTGACAGTGTTGTCAAAGATATCCAAAATGCAGCTAAAAGTAATGATGTAAAACTTAGTGTCGTTCAAGCGTCATCAAGTGGTATGTGGGTTCAAATTCTCTCATATATCATCCCAATGATTTTATTTGTTGGTATCTTCTGGCTCATGATGGGTGGAATGGGCGCTCGTGGCGGAGGCGGCGGTGGAAATCCGATGTCCTTCGGTAAATCTCGTGCTAAACAACAAGATGGTAAAACATCAAAAGTTCGTTTTGCTGATGTTGCCGGTTCTGAAGAGGAAAAACAAGAGCTTGTTGAAGTTGTTGACTTCCTTAAAAATCCGAAAAAATATCACGATTTAGGTGCTCGTATCCCAGCAGGTGTTCTCCTTGAAGGCCCTCCGGGTACAGGGAAAACTTTGCTTGCTAAGGCTGTTGCCGGTGAAGCAGGAGTTCCTTTCTATAGTATCTCAGGTTCTGATTTCGTTGAAATGTTTGTCGGAGTCGGGGCTTCACGTGTTCGTGATTTATTCGAAAATGCGAAGAAAACTGCTCCATCAATCATTTTCATCGATGAAATTGATGCTGTTGGTCGCCAACGTGGTGCAGGTTTAGGTGGGGGTAATGATGAACGTGAACAAACCCTCAACCAATTGCTTGTTGAAATGGATGGATTCCAAGACGATGGAAACTCAGTAATCGTTATCGCTGCAACTAACCGTTCAGATGTGCTTGACCCAGCGCTTTTACGTCCAGGTCGTTTTGACCGTAAAGTCTTGGTCGGAGCACCAGATGTTAAAGGTCGTGAAGCTGTCCTTAAAGTTCATGCTAAAAACAAACCTTTAGCAAGTGATGTTGATTTACACACTGTTGCTACACAAACTCCTGGTTATGTCGGAGCTGATTTGGAAAATGTTTTGAATGAAGCTGCTCTTGTTGCTGCACGTCAAAATAAAAAAGAAATCAATGCTGCTGATATTGATGAAGGAATGGACCGTGCAATGGCTGGTCCTGCTAAGAAAGATCGTATTCAATCAATGCGTGAGCGTGAAATCGTGGCTTATCACGAAGCAGGTCATGCTATTGTTGGTCTCGTTCTTGAAAATGGATCTACTGTTCGTAAAGTTACCGTTGTCCCTCGTGGACGTATCGGTGGTTACATGCTAGCTCTTCCAGATGAAGAAATCATGCAACCAACTAATCTTCATCTTCAAGACCAACTTGCCAGCCTTATGGGTGGACGACTTGGTGAAGAAATTGTCTTTGGTGTAGCTACTCCAGGTGCATCAAATGACATTGAAAAAGCAACACACATTGCTCGTTCAATGGTAACTGAATATGGGATGTCTAAGAAACTTGGTATGGTATCTTATGAAGGAGACCATCAAGTATTTATCGGCCGTGACTATGGTCAGACTAAGACTTACTCAGAAGCTACTGCTGTTATGATTGATGATGAAGTGCGTCGTATTCTTGGTGAAGCTTATGACCGTGCTAAAGAAGCAATTGAAACACATCGTGAACAACATAAAGCAATTGCGCAAGCTCTGCTTAAATACGAAACGCTCGATGCGAAACAAATCATGTCGCTCTTTACAACAGGTAAAATGCCTGATGAAGCAGCTGCAACAGAAGTACCAGAACCAAAAACATTTGAAGAATCTCTCAAAGATGCAAATGCGAATGTTGATGATTTTTCAAACATTAATATCTATAATGGTGAAGAAAAAACAGATTCTAAACCAGAAGAAAATAAGGAAAAATCAGAAGATGAAACAGCCAATTAAGGCTGTTTTTCTTTTTTTTATGCTTTAGAATAATTCATTTAGTTTATTCTTGACAAAAAATATTATTTTGATATAATTAAATAGTTGTCGTTTGAGACGACTGACTTTCTTATTATGAATTAAATATATTATTTTGAAAAGTTAACACAGTTTATTCTTGACAAAAAAATATAAAAGTGTATAATAGAAAAGTACTGTTTGAGACAGCACAACAATATATGGTCCGTTGGTCAAGGGGTTAAGACACCGCCTTTTCACGGCGGTAACACGGGTTCGAATCCCGTACGGACTATATCTGGAGGATTACCCAAGTCCGGCTGAAGGGAACGGTCTTGAAAACCGTCAGGCGTGTAAAAGCGTGCGTGGGTTCGAATCCCACATCCTCCTTTTTAATTATCGCGGGATGGAGCAGCTAGGTAGCTCGTCGGGCTCATAACCCGAAGGTCATAGGTTCAAATCCTATTCCCGCAATTAAAGGCTCGGTAGCTCAGTTGGTAGAGCAATGGATTGAAGCTCCATGTGTCGGCGGTTCGATTCCGTCTCGCGCCATTCCTTATTTAGCGGATGTAGTTTAATGGTAGAACCCCAGCCTTCCAAGCTGGCTACGCGAGTTCGATTCTCGTCATCCGCTTAACTTAATATTTTGGGAGTTTAGCTCAGTTGGTTAGAGCACTGTGTTGATAACGCAGGGGTCCCAGGTTCGAATCCTGGAATTCCCATATTTGGTATTAATTGCATAGGAGATATACCTGTTCCCATGTCGAACACAGAAGTCAAGTCCTATTGCGCTGGAAGTACTTGGGGGTTGCCCCCTGGGAGATAAAGACGATGCCAAGTTTACATTGCGGATTAGCTCAGTTGGTAGTAGCGCATGACTGTTAATCATGATGTCGTCAGTTCGAGTCTGACATCCGCAGTAACTAAGTCACCTAAGGGTGACTTTTTTTATTTTATAAATTTCATTAATAAATCTTGGCACGTCCTTTTGTGTCAGGATTTTTATTTACAGTCTTATTGGTAGCGGTTACAATATAATTATATTAGTTACTATGTAAAGGAGTCTGAAATGACTGATACTGTATGCTTAAAAGTACGAGTTCAAAAACTTGGTACTGCATTATCTAATATGGTAATGCCCAATATTCCTGTTTTAATTGCCTGGGGGGTGTTGACGATGTTCTTCATTCCTGATGGTTTTACACCTAATAAAACTTTTGCAGCGATGGTTAGTCCCATGCTTGCTTTTCTTATTCCCTTAATGATTGGTTATACCGGTGGGAAAAATATTTATGAGCACCGTGGAGGAGTAGTTGGTGCGATTGCAACCTTTGGTTCAATAATTGCGACAGCTAGTATTTCTGTAGGTGGTCTGAATGCTAAAGGAAATGTTCCTATGATTTTAGGAGCGATGATATTAGGACCTTTTGGCGCTTGGTTAATAAAAAAATTTGATGAATATATTCAACCACATATTAAAGCGGGCCTTGAAATGCTTATAAATAACTTTTCAGCAGGCTTAGTGGGATTTGGTTTATCTCTTTTTGCTGTTAAAGTGGTTGGCCCACTTGTGGCTTGGCTAACAGATGTGATGGGACATGGCGTAGACTTTTTAATCTCTAACCATTTAATTCCTCTTGCTAATCTTTTTATTGAGCCAGCAAAAATTTTATTTTTAAATAATGCAATCAATCAGGGAATCTTATCACCTTTAGGAATTCAACAGGTTTCTGAAAATGGGAAATCGCTTCTATTTTTATTGGAAGCTAATCCCGGTCCAAGGCTTGGAATTCTGATTGCCTTTATGCTTTTTGGTAAGGGTTCAGCTAAAGCAACAGCACCTGGTGCGATTTTAATTCAATTTGTTGGTGGAATCCATGAAATTTACTTTCCTTATGTCATGATGAAACCTGCTCTCTTTTTTGCCGTCATGGCTGGCGGGGTGTCTGGAACTTTAACAAATAACTTATTAGGTTCTGGTCTTGCAGCTCCTGCTTCACCTGGTTCGATTATTGCAATCACGGGAATGGCATCTGGTAAATCAGCGGGAGGCTTTGCAAATGTTCTTTGCGTCTGGGCAGGGATTGCTGTAGCAGCAATTGTCTCTTTTCTTGTAGCAGCCTTCATTTTAAAACGAGATAAATCGATGATTGATGATTCTGCTTTTGAAAATGCCAAAGTAGGAGTAGCTACTGATAAGGCTGTCAGTAAGGGACAAGACTCTGTCAGCAATATTGTTACTGACAGAGTCGATTTTTCTGCGATTAAACACATCATTTTTGCTTGTGATGCGGGAATGGGTTCATCGGCCATGGGTGCTTCTATTTTGAGAAATAAAGTCAAAAAAGCTGGTTTGGGGCAAGATGTTACGAATGTCGCCATTGCTAACTTAAAAGCCGGTTTTGACACAATTGTCGTCACACAAGAGGAACTTGCGCCACGAGCTGCGACAATGGCTCCTGATGCTCATAGATATTCAGTGGCTAATTTCCTTAACTCACCTCGTTACGATGAAATTATCAGTAATCTAATGAATACTGACGAAGCTGTCAGTGAACCTATCATTGCTGACGACTTGGTCAGTAGAGAAGAGATAGATTTGAATCAAATTGATGAAGTTGTTTTCGCTCATGATGGTTTACACATTGGTTCAAGTACTATGGGCAAAGAAACCTTACAGGCAATTTTTAGCAGACATGATGTCAAGATTCCTATTTCTGATGTTGAATTTATTGGATTAGGCGCATTTAATGCTAAAAACATCATGATTGTTACAAAAGAAGAATTCACGACAGTAGCAAAACAGAAAGCTCCAAATGCTCAACATCTTTCCGTTGAGTCTTTGATTACTACTCCAGAATACATCAATATGGTAAATCGAATGAACAAATAAAAAATCGATTGATTAGCTGATTAGTGAATAAGTAGAAATCAAAACAAAAAGGAATATTTATGTTTTTAACAAGTCGTGAGCAAAAATTAATCCATACATTTTTGAAACGTGGAACGCTTACGATACCAGAAATGATGGAAATAACAGGAACAAGTCGCAGAACCCTTTATCGCGATTTAAATAACTTACAAAAATCTTTACCAGAAGAGATAAGTTTACAAACTTCTGAGGAAGGATATTTTATAAAAGGAGATATAAAGCAACTTTCTCAAGCTCATGAACTAGTAGAATATACGATGACTGAGCGCTTGTACGGCGAGATACTTTTATTGATTGAAAATAAAGCATCCATTTTGTCATTAACTGATTATTTTGGTATTAGTCAGCCAACGGTCACGAATGATTTGAGACAATTAGAACAGACCTTACTTGAAAATGAAATTTCATTAATAAGGGAGCGGGGCCTAAAGATTGAGGGATTAGAAGAGAATATTCGGTCAGTATTTGTGGCTGCAATATATAATTTTGCATCGCTTCAAGAATTGATTAGTAATCAACTTTCAGACAATAAACTTTTAAGTATCTTGGACTTAGATAAATTTAAGCAAGCTTATGATGCTTTTGAATCCCTAATCTTGCCAGAAGATATGACAGATAAAGTGAGAGTGCTGATGGAACTCTTTCTTGTCACAACTCTAATCCGGATAGACGAGGGACATTTCATCACAAGTGAGAGTCTTAGTAGTCCAAGCAAAGGAGCGCTGAACTTTGTTAATAAATTACTGACAGCTCTGTCAGTAACAAAATTTGTTGTATCTGAAATTACTTATCTTGCTTCGGTCTATGAAATTTTATATTTTGGATTTGGCCGAGAATTATTATTTATGGAAAAATTTGATACAGATTTCTCCTATAAAATTCGTCAGATTATTGATCGAGTTTCCACAAAACTTGAGATTGAATTTGGAAAAGACGACCGATTATATGGTTTGCTTTACGCTCATCTCAAAGAATCAGAGATGTTACCCATTCTTTTTCCTAAAAAAGAAAATGATTTTATCAAAAAAATTAAGAAAGATAATCCAGAAATTTATAAAGCCGTCAATGAATCATTGAAGTTGATTTTTGATAAAAATTTTTCAGAAATGGAAATCACTTTTGTAACCCTTCATTTTGTTTCAACCTTGGAAAGAAGTGACCTTGTTTTACCATTGCGTTCAGCACTCGTAAGTAATCGTGGACGGATTTCATGTGAATTTGTCATGAGTAATTTAAGGAAAAATTTTCCATTCTTAAAAAAAATAGACCTCATTCAAAATTCTGTGAAAGTTGTCAAATCCCAATATGATGTTATTTTTACTACTGAGAAGGAGTTTGATTATCTTTATATCAATCCAATGTTAGATCAAAAAAATCTGGATGATACTCGTCATCAATTAAGACATATTCAACAAAAATCGCGAACGCTAACTATTGATTCAAAAGAGCAAAGAAACTTTTTAAATCTTAATGACTTATTTACGACTGGTAATGAAATTTTAAGCACTTTTGAAATTAAGACACTTTCAAACCAGCCAAATTTGAGCGATACTGTAAAACAAATCGCTAAAACTGTAAACGAAGATGATGGAGAATTAGCAGAACTAATAGAAGAAAGATTTCGGGAGACACATCTGGCAATTCCTGAAACCAATATTGCTCTTTTTCATGCAGTTCATTCATCGATTTCAAGTCCACTATGCAAGATTTATGAGCTAAGTCAGGAAATTGAGGGGATGGCAATGGACCATCAAATGATAAAAATTAATCGTGTTTTACTACTTTTGGCACCTCCAGAAGTACCAGAATATGTTTCATATTTACTCGGAAAACTTTCAAGTTCGATTATTGAAAATAAGCTTTATACAAGAATATATGATTCCGGTAACTATGAAATTGTTAGTGAGTTGCTAAGGGAAATAATCATAGAAGCTGTTAAACAGTATGGTGATTAGGTTTACGACGTGTGTAAACCTAGTAAACTAAGAAAGGTGAAGAAAAATGGAAATCCAAAAAGATCTTATTAAAATCAATCAAAATTTTTCAAATAAGGAAGAAGCAATTAATTATTGTGGAAAATTGTTGGTTGATGGAGGATACGTCAACTCAAATTATGTTTCAGCGATGCTTGATAGAGATAAAGAATTATCGGTTTATATGGGTAATTTTATTGCGATTCCTCATGGGACGGATTCAGCAAAAAAAGAAGTTTTAAAAACAGGAGTCATAATTGTCCAAGTTCCTCGAGGAGTAAATTTTGGAACAGAAGAAAATCCGAAACTAGCAACGATGCTTTTTGGAATCGCAGGAATAGAAGATGAGCATCTTGACCTCATTCAAAAAATTTCAATTTTTTGTGTGACGTTGACAATGTTGTAAAGATGGCTGATGCTCAATCAGTTGAGGAGATTGCAAAATACTTTGAAAATTAATCAATAAAATCAAAAAAATGGCACAACTTTCGGTGCCATTTTTTATATTTACCACCACAATGTAAAAGCTTACAATTGCTTATTTAAAGGGATTTTAGAAGATTCTATTTGAACTTTTTACTATCTAAATAAAGGAGCAGTAAGTAAGATGAAAAAAGCAGTACATTTTGGTGCAGGAAATATTGGTCGTGGTTTTATTGGGGAAATTCTAAGTAAAAATGGCTTTGAGATTTACTTCGTTGACACGAATAAGGCGATAATTGATGAACTTAATACTCGTCATTCTTATGAAATTGGTATCGCAAGTAGTAGTCCTGAAAAAATTTTTGTTTCAGGACTATTTGGGATTAACAATGGTGAAAATCCTGAGGATGTAATTGAGGCAATTGCTCAAGCTGATATAGTAACGACAGCAATTGGACCAAATATTTTGCCTTATATTGCTGAGCTCGTTGCCAAAGGTATTCAAAAACGTAAAGAAGAGAATAAGCAAGTCCAAATAGATATTATTGCTTGTGAAAATATGATTGGGGGCTCAGAGTTTTTAGAAAAGAAGGTGGCTGAATATTTATCAGACTCTGATAAAGTTTACCTTGCAAACTACATAGGGTTTCCCAATGCTGCCGTTGACCGCATTGTACCTGGTCAAAAGCATGAAGATCTTCTTTATGTTGAAGTAGAGCCCTTTTGTGAGTGGGTGATTGACGAGAGTCAGATAAAAAATAAAAGTTTTAAACTTGAAGGCGTTCATTATGCCAATAATCTTGAACCTTTCATAGAGCGTAAACTTTTCTCTGTAAACTCAGGACACGCTACAGTCGCTTATTCTAGCGCATATAAAGGTTATAAAACAATTTTGGAAGGTTTACAGCACAAAGAGATTTTAAGTGCTTTAAAGGGTGTACAGAAAGAAACACGCGCTTTACTTTTAGCCAAATGGCCCCAATATTTTACGGAAGAAGATTTGATGAGCTATCATCAAATGATTATCTCTCGCTTTGCTAATCCAAAAATTATTGATGAGGTGACGCGGGTTGCACGAACACCTATTCGAAAGTTAGGTTATGACGAACGCTTTATTCGCCCTATTCGTGAATTAAATGAACGTGGTCTCTCTTATCAAAATCATTTAGATATTGTTGGAAAAATTTTTGCTTACCAGGATGAAAATGATAGTCAGTCAGTTCAACTTCAAGAAAAGCTTAGCACAATGGATCTTCAAAGGCTTATTGAAGAAGTCACTGGCCTATCAAATAAAAAAATAATTTTGGAAATCGAACTAGTGATTAAGAAATATAAAAATGACAGCAAGTAGACAGAGAATATTTTATCGATGGATTTTCTGACTTGAAATTTAACCGCTTTCTCTTGAAAAAAAAGATAAAAAGTGTTATTATAGAACCATAGAAAAAGCACTGGAATGTGCGAGCTCTTTCATTTTTTTGACCGACTATATTTGTATTGCATAGGGGTTCATGAGACATTCGGTAGCGTAATACCTCGAACGAAAGTAGGGGAAGCTGATGCGAAGCGAGAACACCCACCTAGCGTTTTAGCGGGTTCAATACACGGAGGAGCACACGGCATTCAATCAGTGTTTTTTTGTGTACTCGTAAAACCTCAAAAACCTGTAAAAATTTTTTAATAGGTTCTTTGAAAAAATGATGTCCACCAAATCTCAGTAAATTTATATAATAAAAAATAGTAATTTTCGTCAGATAAGAGGCTGTATATCACTGATATGCGGCTTTTTTTGGTTCTTGTAATAAAATAATTTTGCTCTTCCTATGGGTGAGAGATTTTGATTTCAAAAAAGATATCGCAGCTATTTTTATAACTGTATTTCTGAAAAAATCGCTATAAAAAAACGGGAAAAGAGACTTTAACCGTTTTTTTTCACTTTTAAATATGATGAAATCAATTTTCTCAGTTTTTTCCCCTTCTATACAAAAATTGAAAAAACAAGCATGAAAGTTAATAGAATTTATGAACAATATAATCAATAATTTCTTGATTTTCTGTTAGTTGGTCATGCTGTGCATTACTTCCACTAACTATTTTTTCACTATAGCTGTCGATTTCTTTTTTATATATTTTACTACTTGAAAGTGAACTAGTCAGAGGAACAACGCCATCACTGTTATCTTTATAATTTCCGGCAATTGAAATCATTTTCAAGTTATGTGGGATTTTTTCTCTTTTATTTACCATCCGTTTTAACATATCTGTTTCAGTTAATGATGCTCTATCTGGATAAGGATTTGCTTTTGGATCGAGGTAATTATATGGTGTTCCTAGTGTAATAAGGTTTTTCATTTGTGAGGTTGGCTTTTGCGCTTCTTTTTCCAAGAAAATCGTCCAAACTAATCCTCCATTAGAATGTCCTAATGCATTATAAGCTTTGAAGGAATAGAGTTGATGGGCCTTTTTCATTGCTATTTCAGTCCATTCTGCTTGTTTGTCTACTCCTTTTTCGGAACTATCTGAGAAACTAATTACAATAAAAGGATTATTAGATTTTTTAGTCAACGAAGATGTATATTGTGTAGTACCATCGGTCTTAACATTAATTTTCAGGACATCTCTTTTTCCGACTTTCTTCATCAATTTATTCATGAAGCTATCAAATCGATCCCCGTTTGCTCCAGTTCCAGGAATTAGTATGAAAGGAACTTGGTTTTGAGCCGTTTTTTGTTCAGATTTGTATTTTATAGAGCCATAAGATAGTATCAGTGATAAAACAAGCACTAGTATCATCGTAATAATGATTATTTTTTTGTGTTTTATTTTTTCTACCTCTATTCATTTATAATATTAATATCATACAATTTTTTGATGTAAGCTTCTAATTTTAAGATTACATTTAATTATGATGTTATCCTTAAATCTTAGAGTCACTATTGTATAATTTAGACAAAGGACAAAAACATGCAAAAACGCTACTCAAAAGAATTTAAAGAAACCCTTATCGCCTTCTATCATTCTGGTCAATCCG
>ENA-OQNI01000748-OQNI01000748.1-human-gut-metagenome-genome-assembly--contig:-NODE-748-length-29951-cov-3.030546_pt1 | contig 29951 bp, 24 predicted proteins | sample MGYA00242627_ERZ504876 | MGnify/ENA primary metagenome ERZ504876 (study PRJEB26092, sample SAMD00036386) | human gut metagenome | host: Homo sapiens | study: EMG produced TPA metagenomics assembly of... | reverse complement strand
CTTCATCGCGCCTCCTCTCCCAACCGAACACACTTCGCTGGGCTTCGGCGGGGCCTCTGTGCCCCAGGATAGCGCGGAAGGGTTCGGGAGCGTGCAGCTACTCAGCAACAGAGATTACTGGAGGAGCTGCAGAACGCCCTGGGGCACCTGGTTGGCCTGGGCCAGCATGGCCTGGGCGGACTGGATCAGGATGTTGTTCTTGGTGTAGGCCATCATCTCGTCGGCCACATCGGTATCGCGGATGGTGGACTCAGCATCCTGGATGTTCTCTTCCATAACGCTGAGGTTGTTGATGGTGTGGTCCAGACGGTTCTGAGTGGCGCCCAAAGTGCCGCGGACGTCGGAGACATAGTTGATGGCGTTCTTGATGGTGTCCAGCGCGGCGCCGGCGCCGACCTGGTTGCCGATGTCCAGCGCGTCGATGCCCAAGGCGGTGGTGTGGCAATCCTCGATGGAAACCTTGAGCTGGTTCCAGCTATCAGAGGTATCGCCGATCTGGAGAACCAGGCTGTTATCATCGCCGGTGGTAGAGAGCTTCTTCTCGCCGCTGTAGGTGATATCATACTGTGCAATACCAGCGTCCTGGTTCTCTACCTTGTTGTACTTCAAGTCCATACCGGTGACACGATTGATGGTGGCTGCCACATTTGCACCATCATTCTGCCCAGAATAGGTATCAGCAGCCAGCGTGATGACAGTCACATCGGAGCCCACATCCTTGAGATTCTCGGCAGTAGAACCATTTTTGGCAAACAGGAACTTATGTCCGTCGATCTCAAAAATGTTTTTAGCGGCATCCTCAGCGGTCACAGCCTTGCTACCGTCAACAACGCCCACACCGCTGAAATCAACGACCTGCATCGAGTCCAGACCGACCTTGGTTTTGGTGCCGTCGATCTTACCAGCGGCAAGTTGAGTATCTGTACCCATTGCAGCGATTCCTTCTGAACCATTTAATGCCATGTTATAAATGGACTGACGGTATTCTTCGTAAGTGTAGCCAAATGCCTGCTGCATTTTTGTCAGTTCCGTACCTTCATAATCCTCAACACGCACGTTTGGAATTTTTAAGCTCTTTAATTCGACCAGATTGCTGTCTAGCCATTCACCATAAGGCTGTTTGGTTGCATATCTTTCTTTTAAGGTATCATCATCTACAATTTCCCCTTTTACAGTATCAACTAAAAGGATTTTTCCTGGATGCAGACGTTCTTTTAATACGATGTCCTCTTCAGGAACCGGCATAACGCCAACTTCTGAAGAAAGGATAACGTCACCGCTCTTTGTGATATAGTAACGGGATGGACGAAGACCATTTCTGTCAAGTACAGCTCCCATAACATCACCGTCAGAGAACAGGATGGAAGCAGGACCGTCCCACGGCTCCATCATCGTTGCATAATATTGATAGAAATCACGTTTTTCCTGAGTTAAGGTCTGATTGTTTGCCCATGGTTCAGGAATACAGATCATAACGGCAAGTGGTAAATCCATACCATTCATAACTAAAAATTCAAGAGTGTTGTCAAGCATTGCGGAGTCAGAACCTCTGGTATCAACAACCGGAAGTACTTTATGAAGCTGTCCTTTTAGATAGTCAGAAGCCATGGTTTCTTCACGGGCGAGCATCTTATCTGCATTTCCACGGATGGTGTTGATTTCACCGTTATGTACCATAAAACGGTTCGGATGAGCACGTTCCCAGCTTGGGTTTGTGTTGGTACTGAAACGGGAGTGAACCATTGCGATAGCGGATTCATAATCTGCATCCTGTAAATCTTTAAAGAATGTACGAAGCTGTCCAACCAGGAACATACCTTTGTAAACGATGGTACGGCTTGACATGGAAGCAACGTAAGTGTTGTCATTACTCTGTTCAAATACACGGCGTGCGATGTAGAGGCGTCTGTCAAATGGAAGTCCTTTTTCGACATCATCAGGTTTCTGGATAAATGCCTGAACGATATGTGGCATTTTTTCGAGTGCTTTGTGTCCAAGTACCTCTGGACATACCGGAACATCACGGAATCCTAAAAATTCCAGACCTTCTTTTTCTACGATGATTTCAAACATCTTTTTCGCCTGATTGCATTTTAATTCATCCTGTGGCAGGAAGAGAACGGCAATACCGTATTCTCTTTCGCCACCGATTTTGATACCCTCTTTTTTGCAGGCTTTGGAAAAGAATTTATGTGAAATCTGAAGCAGGATACCAACACCATCACCGGTTTTTCCTTCTGCATCTTTACCGGCTCTGTGCTCTAAGCTCTCTACGATTTTTAATGCATTTTCAACAGTTTTGTGGCTTTTGATACCTTTGCTGTTTACAACTGCACCGATACCGCAGTTATCATGTTCAAATTGCTGTCGATATAAACCTTGTTCTCTCATAATGATTGACCTCTTTCCTTTTTATATGTGGCAGCCGCCTGCACCAGTCCTTTAAATAGCGGATGTGCATGATTCGGTCTTGATTTTAATTCTGGATGACCCTGAGTACCGACGAAGAATGGATGCTCGGTAATTTCAATCATCTCTACAATTCGTCCGTCCGGAGAAAGTCCGACAAGACTCATTCCATTTTCTTCAAGCTGTTTACGATAGTCATTATTTACTTCATAGCGGTGTCTGTGACGCTCGGCGATATCCTGTTTTCCATATAATTCGTAGGATTTTGTTCCTTCTTTTAATTTACAAGGATAAGAACCAAGTCTTAAGGTTCCGCCTAAGTCTTCGATTCCGTCCTGTTCCGGCATAAGAGCAATGACTGGATGAAGGGTGTCCGGATTTAATTCAATGCTGTTTGCATCGTGATATCCGAGGACATTTCTTGCAAATTCAATAATTGCAACTTGCATACCAAGACAGATACCGAGGAATGGAATTTTGTGTTCTCTTGCATACTGAACGGCAAGAATTTTTCCTTCGGTTCCTCTGGTTCCAAAACCTCCGGGAACAAGGATTCCGTCGAGTCCTTTTAAAGATTCCTCATAATTTTCTATGGTAAGATGTTCGGAATCAATCCAGTGGATGTGGACATTGGCATGATTTGCGATACCGCCGTGTTTTAAGGCTTCCACTACACTTAAGTAAGCGTCATGAAGCTGAATGTATTTTCCGACAATTGCAATGTCTACTTCTGTCTGAGGATGTCTTAAATCGTTTACCATTGATTTCCAGTCATCCAAATCCGGTTGTGGACAAGGAAGTTTTAGTGATTCGCATACAACCTGTGCCAGATTTTCTTTTTCCATGGCAAGAGGTGCTTCATATAAATATTCTACATCAAGATTCTGTAATACGTGGCTTTGCGGTACGTTACAGAATAAAGCGATTTTATCTTTAATATCCTGACCAATTGGATGTTCGGAACGGCAGACTAAAATGTCCGGCTGAAGTCCCATTCCCTGAAGTTCTTTTACACTTGCCTGTGTCGGTTTTGTTTTTAATTCTCCGGATGCCTTTAAATAAGGAATCAGAGTAACATGAATTAAGATAGCATTTTCATGTCCGACATCATGCTGAAATTGTCTGATTGCTTCTAAGAATGGCTGACTTTCGATATCACCTACCGTACCGCCAACTTCGATAATAGCGATTCGCTCTTCATCAGGAAATTTTGCACGGTAGAAACGGCTTTTAATTTCATTTGTAATATGAGGGATAACCTGAACAGTCCCTCCGCCGTAATCCCCATGTCGTTCTTTTTGAAGAACGGACCAGTAAATTTTACCGGTTGTAACATTGGAATTTTTATCAAGGCTTTCATCAATAAAGCGTTCATAATGTCCAAGGTCAAGGTCAGTTTCTGTACCGTCGTCTGTGACGAATACTTCACCATGCTGGATGGGATTCATTGTACCTGGATCTACATTAATGTAAGGGTCAAACTTCTGCATGGTGACCTGATAGCCTCTGGCTTTTAATAAGCGTCCCAAAGATGCGGCGGTGATTCCTTTTCCGAGACCGGAAACAACACCACCTGTAACAAATACATATTTTACTGCCATCACATTTTCCTCCTGCTGTTGTTTCATTATCAGAAACAGGTTATGCGGTCCTGAGTCTGATAAATAAGATAATTTCATGGGATTACCGTGAAATCAAAAAAGGCGTCGAAACTCCCATAGAAAATACTATGGAAATTCGACGCCTTTGTCGTTTTCTATTCATTATGTAAGTTATCAGTCGTTTTCGGGAAGTTCTTGGAACTCCGAAAATTATGCAAATACTATAGCTCATTTTTTTTTATTTGTAAATCCCTTTTTTGAATTTTTTTTTTGAAAAAATTTTTTTAAAAAAAGTGATTGACAAATTTCTTTTTCCGTGCAATACTACATGGCATAAAGCAAAGGCGCTTTGAACTACAAAAGTTCAGAGTGCCTTTTTTGTTTTTACCAGAGTCAAAAATTGAAAACCAAACCAATCCGTAGGTAAAAACAAATTTAATAATTTTAAAAGCAAAAACAATCACATGAAGAAAAATGGAAAGGAGTGCTGTGAATATGTCAAAAGATATTCCTACACTGTATGGAAGCCTTGTTTTCAGTGACAAGGTAATGCGTAACAAATTACCGAAGGATGTTTACAAAGCTCTTCGCAAAACAATTGAAAATGGAACTCATCTGGAACTGGATGTTGCAAATTCCGTAGCTGTTGCCATGAAAGAGTGGGCAGTAGAAAACGGAGCAACACATTTCACTCATTGGTTCCAGCCAATGACAGGATTTACTGCTGAAAAACATGACAGCTTTATTACTCCGGTTGGAGAAGGCGAAGTTATCATGGAATTTTCAGGAAAAGAACTGGTAAAAGGTGAGCCTGATGCTTCCAGCTTTCCATCCGGTGGTTTAAGAGCTACATTTGAAGCAAGGGGTTATACAAACTGGGACCCAACCTCACCGGCTTTCATTAAAGATAATACCTTATACATTCCGACAGCATTTTGTTCCTGGAGTGGAGAGGCGCTGGATAAGAAAACTCCGCTTCTTCGTTCTATGGAAGCGTTAAACAAAGAAGCTGTTAAGATTTTAAATTTATTAGGAAATACAGAAGTAACAAGTGTTACAACAACAGTGGGTCCGGAACAGGAATATTTCTTAATTCCAAAAGAATTATATGCAAAACGCCGTGACCTGATTTTTACCGGAAGAACTTTATTCGGAGCTTCCGCACCAAAAGGACAGGAAATGGAAGACCATTACTTTGGTGCATTAAAACCAAGAGTTGCAGCCTACATGCATGATTTGGACGAAGAGTTATGGAAGCTTGGTATTCCGGCAAAAACAAAACATAATGAAGTTGCTCCGGCACAGCATGAGCTGGCACCGGTATTTGATACCACAAACGTAGCGGTTGACCACAATCAGCTGACAATGGAAATTATGAAGAAAGTTGCAGAAAAACATGACCTTGTCTGCCTGCTTCATGAAAAACCATTTGATGGAATCAACGGAAGTGGAAAACATAACAACTGGTCTGTTTCTACCAATACAGGAGTAAACTTATTAGACCCGGGAAAAACACCGGCAGAAAACATTCAGTTCTTAGTATTCTTAGTAGCAGTTATCAAAGCTGTCGATGAATATGCTGATTTAATGCGTGTATCTGCTTCCGGAGCCGGAAACGACCATCGTCTTGGTGCAAATGAAGCACCGCCGGCAATTGTTTCTATCTTCATCGGAGATGAACTGACGGAAATTTTAAAATCAATCGAAGAAGATAAATTCTTCAATGCACATAAAACCATTCAGATGGATATCGGTGCTCATGTACTTCCTCATTTTACAAAGGATACAACAGATAGAAACCGTACATCACCATTTGCATTTACCGGAAATAAATTTGAATTCCGTATGCTTGGTTCTTCTGCATCTGTTGCAAGTCCGAATGTTGTATTAAATACAGCAGTTGCTGAGGCTCTGGCACAGTTCTACAAAGAATTGGAAGGAACAGCACCGGAAGATATGGAAACAGCAGTGCATGAATTAATCAAACGTGCAATCAGAAAACATAAAAAAGTAATCTTCAATGGAAATGGTTATACAGACGAGTGGATTAAAGAAGCAGAGGAGAGAGGACTTTACAATCTGGTTTCTACTCCGGATGCACTTCCACAGTTTATCGCTGATAAAAACATTGAAATATTTACAAAACATAGTGTATTTACAAAAGAAGAAATTTATTCTCGTTATGAAATTTTACTTGAGAACTATGTAAAGACTATCAATATTGAATCTAAGACATTACAGGAAATGCTGACAAAAGACTTTATTCCGGCAGTAAACGGATATGCAGCAGAAGTTGCAGTCAATGCAAATGAAAAGAAAGCATTAATCGAAGGTCTGGCAACAACAGCCGAAGAATCTATTGTAAAAGAATTAACAGAAGCTTCTAATACCTTATCTGCAAAAGTAGCAGAATTAAAAGCTGTAACAGAAAAAGCAGATGCGGCAGCAGAAGAAGATATGCAGAAAGCAGCAGAATCCTTCCATAAAGATGTATTAACTTTAATGGATGAGATGAAAGATGTTGCAAATGCAGCTGAGGAAAAGATTCCAGACGAAGAACTGCCTTATCCAACTTATGACCAGATGTTATTTTATGTCTAAGGAGAGGGAGTCATGGAATTCTTACCAGAATGTGAAATAAAAGAAGAATGTGGTGTATTTGGAATTTTTAATCCGGATGGCGGAGATGTTGCCCCATCTATCTACTATGGACTGAGTTCACTTCAGCATAGAGGTCAGGAATCCTGTGGTATTGCAGTCTGTGATACCATGGGACCAAAAGGCAACATGAATGCACATAAGGGTATGGGACTTGTGAATGAAGTATTTAAAGAAGAAACTTTAAATAATCTTCACGGAAATCTTGGAGTTGGTCATGTGCGCTACTCCACAACCGGAGCTGCAAATATTAATAATGCACAGCCTCTGGTATTGAATTATATTAAGGGAACACTTGCGCTGGCTCACAATGGAAACCTGGTAAATACGGCAGAGCTTCGCTCAGAGCTGGAACGAACCGGTGCAATTTTCCATACAACAACTGATTCAGAGCTCATAGCCTATTTCATTGCAAGAGAAAGGGTAAATGCCCATAATGTAGAAGAAGCAATTCTTCATACAGCAAAAAAAATCCGTGGTGCTTATGGACTGGTAATTGCCAGTCCGCGTAAACTCATTGGCGTCAGAGATCCTCTTGGCTTAAAACCACTTTGTCTCGGAAAACGCGATGGAAGTTATATGATTGCCTCTGAAAGCTGCGCCCTTTCTGCAATCGGCGCAGAATTTGTTCGTGATATCCGTCCGGGCGAAATCGTTACGATTACCAAGGACGGAATCACTTCAAACTGTCAGCTTTGTCAGGAAAAAAGAGCACATTGTATTTTTGAGTACATTTATTTTGCAAGGCTTGACAGTACAATAGATGGTATTAATATTTACGATGCCCGTATTCGTGCAGGTGCCGCACTTGCGGCTGCTTATCCTGTCGATGCGGATTTGGTTGTGGGAGTTCCGGACTCAGGTATTCCCGCAGCGAAGGGCTATTCAGAAGCTTCCGGAATCCCGTTCGGAATAGCCTTTTATAAAAACAGCTATGTGGGAAGAACATTTATTAAACCGACACAAAAAGAACGTGAATCCAGTGTACGCTTGAAGCTGAATGTATTAGAGCCGGTTGTCCGTGGAAAACGAATTATTTTAGTTGATGATTCTATTGTCCGTGGAACAACAATGGCAAATCTGATTCGGATGCTCAAGAAAGCGGGCGCAGTAAGCGTTCATGTACGTGTGAGTTCTCCGCCGTTCCTGTATCCTTGCTACTTTGGAACGGACATTCCATCCAACAAACAACTTATTGCGTCTTCCCACACAGCAGATGAAATCAGAGAGATAATCGGTGCCGAGTCACTTGGTTATATGAAATTAGAAGATTTGCAGTCAATGGTAGGAGAACTACCAATCTGCAGGGCATGTCTTGATGGAAAGTACCCGATGGATATTACAGGACATACCGAGGACAAAAAACAGTAATTGCGGAAATGTAAGGCATTTTCCGATTACATATATCACATTCGATACCCACGAATTGCTTCGCTGTAAACAGCTCACGCAATTCTGCAAACATTCGAAATCCGCTAATTTACTTTGTAAATTGCTACTTTCTCATGTTTGTGCGGGTCGTAAAGTCAAAAGTGTTATCGTGCGAGCACGAACGACTTTTGACCTTCGACCCTGGTATCATCACATTTTTCTTTATGCGACGGTGCGTATTTTGTGAGAGCAAAGTGCGCACCTTTTTGTATTTTAGAAAAATGTTGTATAAATAAAATTTAGAAAAATGTGAGCTTGAGGAAAGGGGAAATTAATATGGATTATTCAGCAGTAAATACGATATGGGTGCTTCTTGGCGCCGCATTAGTATTCTTTATGCAGGCTGGTTTCGCTATGGTAGAAACCGGTTTTACCCGCGCAAAAAACGCCGGTAACATTATTATGAAAAACTTAATGGACTTTTGTATCGGAACACCGGTCTTCTGGCTGGTTGGTTTCGGAATTATGTTTGGTGCGGGAAATGGCTTTTTTGGTTCGATTTCCGGTATCGCTTCAGAAAGTAATTATGGAACAGCAATGCTTCCGGATGGAGTTCCGTTTTGGGCATTTCTGATTTTTCAGACAGTATTCTGTGCAACATCTGCAACAATTGTTTCCGGTGCAATGGCTGAGAGAACAAAATTCTCATCTTACTGCATCTACAGTTTCTTAATCAGTTTAGTTGTTTACCCGGTATCTGGTCACTGGATTTGGGGCGGCGGCTGGTTAGCACAGATGGGATTTCATGATTTCGCCGGTTCCTGTGCCGTTCATATGGTAGGTGGCGTTGCTGCCTTAGTTGGTGCAAAAATCTTAGGACCTCGTATTGGAAAATATTCAAAGAGTGGAAAATCAAAAGCAATTCCGGGACATAACCTGACAATCGGTGCACTTGGTGTATTCATTTTATGGTTCTGCTGGTTTGGATTTAACGGTGCATCTACCGTTTCCATGGAAGGCGATGCGATTGTAACCGCAGGTAAAATCTTTGTGACAACCAACCTTGCAGCCGCAGTTGCAACTTTAACCGTACTTGCAATCACATGGGTAAGATACAAAAAACCAGATGTATCTATGTCCTTAAACGGTTCCCTGGCTGGTCTGGTTGGAATCACCGCAAGCTGTGATACCGTATCTCCGACATCTGCTGCAATTATCGGTATCTTAGCCGGATTTGTAGTTGTATTTGGTATTGAATTTATCGACAAAGTATGTAAAATTGATGACCCGGTTGGTGCAGTCGGTGTACATGGAATGTGTGGTGCACTTGGAACCCTTTGTGTAGGTCTTTTCTCTGATGGAACAGGTACAGAGTGGAAAGGACTTTTCACAGGCGGTGGATTCCACTTATTAGGAATTCAGTTTATCGGATTTATTGCAACTGTTGCATGGGTTGTAGTAACGATGGTGATTATCTTTAATGTATTAAAACATACCGTAGGGCTTCGTGTATCAGCAGATGAAGAAATCGCAGGTCTGGATATCAGAGAACATGGTCTTGCAAGCAGTTATGCAGACTTTGTTACAACCGATAACATGGGCAGTGGAAATGTTCCAAACGTAATGGGAATAAAGAGAGGACCGGTAGAATCTCCGGCTGCAACTCAGGCTCCGGCAGAACTGGTGAAAGATCCGAAAGTTGGTACCGATGTACATAAACTGACAAAAGTGGTTATTATTACACGTAGAAATAAACTCGATGACTTTATGCAGGCAATGAATGAAATCGGTGTAACAGGTGTTACCATCACAAACGTATTAGGCTGTGGCGTACAGAAAGGTGCAACCGCTTACTATCGTGGTGTTGAAATGGATATGAACCTGCTTCCGAAAGTAAAAATTGAAATCGTTGTAAGCTTAGTACCGGTCGAAAAAGTAGTAGAAGCTGCAAAAGCAGTGCTTCATACCGGACAGATTGGTGACGGTAAAGTCTTCGTATATGATATTGAAAATGTAGTGAAGATTCGTACCGGAGAAGAAGGTTATCTGGCACTTCAGGATACCTCGGAAGAGTAAAAAAGTTAAAAAAAAAGACCATCTAAAAAAAGATGGTCTTTTTCTATTGACAAGAAAAATTGAGATTGCTATAATACCAAACATAAATGAAAGAACAAAGGCGTTCTTATTTGGAGGGTAAAACTCTCTAAATAAGAGCGCCTTTTTTGTTGATTGAATAAAAAAACAACTCGTAAGAGAGAGGAGATTATGCATGGAAAATTACACGAAGGAAGCCATATTGCAGATGGCAGAAGAGGAAGATGTCGAGTTTATCCGTCTTCAGTTTACAGATATGTTCGGATGCCTGAAAAATATTGCAATTCCTTACAGTAAACTGGAGAAAGCGATGGATAATAAATGTGTGATCGACGTTTCTTCTATTGAAGGATTTGTCCGTGATGAAGAATATGACATGTATTTATATCCGGATTTATCTACGTTTTCCATTTTACCGTGGCGTCCACAGCAGGGAAAAGTTGCCAGATTTGTGTGCGATATTTACAACGAAGACGGCACTCCTTATATAGAAAGTCCAAGATATATTTTAAAGAAAGCATTAGAAAAAGCGAAAGCAAAAGGTTATACCTTGATGGTTAATCCGGAGTGCGAATTTTTCTTATTCCATACCGATGATAATGGAATGCCGACAACAACAACTCATGAAAAAGCCGGGTATATGGATTTGAGTCCGATTGATTTAGGTGAGAATGCAAGACGAGACATGGTCTTAACCTTAGAAGAAATGGGATATGATATTGAATCTTCCCATCATGAGATTGCACCGGGACAGCATGAGATTGACTTTGAATATTCTGAGGCGATGGAAACAGCTGATAAGGTCATGACCTTTAAGACGGCGGTTCGTACCATTGCAAAACGTCACGGATTGCATGCGACATTTATGCCAAAGCCGAGAGCCGGAGTGAATGGTTCAGGAATGCATGTCAATATGATGTTAATGAAGGATGGAAAGAATGTATTTACCGATAAAGAAGATGAGCTTGGATTAAGTAAAGAAGCGTATCAGTTTATGGCTGGTATTTTTGCACATATTAAAGGAATGACAGCGATTTGTAATCCATTGGTTAACTCTTATAAACGTCTGGCACCGGGATTTGAGGCACCGTCTGATATTACCTGGTCTTCGAGACAGAGAACTGCACTGATCCGTGTTCCGCAAAATGTAGAAGGTGGAACCAGATTAGAACTCAGGAGTCCGGATGCATCTTCTAATCCATATCTGGTACTGGCGCTTTGTCTGGAAGCAGGTCTTGACGGAATTGAGAAACAGATGGAACTTTCACCGGAATTAAAACGAAGCATAAGGAAATTAAACAAAAAAGAAAAAGAAGAAATGGGAATCAATTCCCTGCCTGAGAATTTAAACGATGCCTTAAATGAGTTTCATGCAGATGAATTGGTCAAAGAGGTATTGGGAAAAGATTTTACAAAATATTATCTGAAAGCAAAAAAAGAAGAATGGTTAGAATACATGGAACAGGTATCTGAGTGGGAACTGGAACAGTATCTGTACCGTGTGTAAAAAATAAAGAGCAGGAGGCAGTACATGAGCAGCATCATTATTGTATTACCAAAAATCGAAGATGCGAAAAAAATCAAGAAAATACTGATGCAGCATGGATTTGATAGTATCATACCATGCGCTACAGGTGCCTCTGCCCTTATGGAAATGAATAAACAGTCCGGAGGGCTTGTAATCAGCGGATATAAACTTCCGGATATGTATTACACCGAACTCGCAGACATGCTTCCGAGTTTTTTTGATATTTTATTGATTGGTTCAGCAAATGTGGTAAGTTCCGCACAGTCAGGAATCATGGCAGTCACAATGCCGATTCGGGTTCATGAACTGGTTAACACCGTGGAAATGCAGATGATGCAGATTCAGCGTCGTTTAAAGAAACAGAAAAAGAAACCAAAACCAAGAAGTGAGAGGGAGCAGAATTATATTCAGAATGCAAAGCGGCTTCTGATGGACAGAAACCATTTGACAGAGGAAGAAGCTTACAGATATATACAAAAGTGCAGTAGGGACAGTGCAACCAGTATGGTCGAGACTGCACAGATGATATTGACTTTAATCTATGATGAAGTATAAGCATAAAGACAAGTATAAGCATAAAGGAGAAATGTGATATGTTTACAATTAATGAAAATTATCTGAAACTGCCGGGAAGTTATCTTTTTTCTAACATTGCAAAAAAGGTAAATGCGTATCAAAGTGAAAATCCGGAGGCACAGATTCTTCGCCTTGGAATCGGAGATGTCACACAACCACTTGCACCGGCAATCATCGAAGCTTTGCATAAGGCAGTAGATGAGATGGCAAATGCAGAAACCTTTCACGGTTATGCACCGGATCTCGGATATGAATTTTTAAGAAATGCCATTGCAAAAAATGATTACAAAGACCGTGGATGCGATATTTCCGCTGATGAAATCTTTGTATCCGACGGTGCAAAGTGTGATTCCGGTAATATTCAGGAAATCTTTGGCTTAGACAACAAAATTGCAGTATGCGACCCGGTTTATCCGGTTTATGTAGACACCAACGTTATGGCAGGAAGAAGTGGGGAGTATAATCCAAATACTCAGAACTTTGATGGCATGATTTATATGCCGTGTCTGGAAGCAAATGATTTTGTGCCGGAGTTCCCAAAAGAGAATCCGGATATCATTTACTTATGTTTCCCAAATAACCCGACCGGTGCCACAATTACCAAAGCACAGCTTCAGGAATGGGTAGATTATGCAAAACGTATCGGTGCAGTGATTATCTATGATGCAGCGTATGAAGCATATATTACAGAGGAAGAAATCCCACACAGCATTTATGAATGTGAAGGTGCAAGAGAGTGTGCAATTGAACTTCACAGTTTCTCAAAAAATGCCGGATTTACAGGCGTTCGTCTTGGATATACCGTAGTTCCGAAAGATTTAAAATGCGGTGATGTACAGCTTCATTCTTTATGGGCAAGACGTCACGGAACAAAATATAACGGTGCTCCGTACATTGTACAAAGAGCCGGTGAAGCCGTTTATTCAGATGCCGGAAAAGCTCAGTTAAAAGAGCAGGTTGCTTATTATATGCAGAATGCAAAAGTGATTTATGAAGGCTTAAAAAATACAGGATATTCCGTATCCGGCGGTGTGAATGCCCCTTATATCTGGTTAAAGACACCGGATAAAATGACTTCATGGGAGTTCTTTGATAAGTTACTTCATGAAGCAAATGTAGTTGGTACTCCGGGAAGTGGATTTGGTGCTCATGGAGAAGGATACTTCCGTTTATCAGCATTCGGAAGTCATGAAAATACAATAAAAGCAGTAGAGCGAATTACAAAGATGTAATAACAGGCGTGAGAACGCGTGATTTGCGTCCCGGGGTCTGGATGCCCCGGGATGTCTGTTTTTAAAAACGCGATAAAGGAGAAATGTGATATGGAATTTGTTACAGGTGTAAAAGAAAAAGAAGCAATGGAACTGCCAGAAGTGATCATACAGGAAGAAGGAACAGAAGTTATCGTAGAGGGTGCAATTCACAGTATCCGAAATATGGGTGAGATTGCATTTGTCATCTTAAGAAAAAGAGATGGTCTCATTCAGACTGTATGGGAAGAAAATAAGACAAATCTGGATATCTCTGAATTAAAAGAAGCTGCCTGTGTCAGTGTAAAAGGAGTCGTAAAAGACGAAGAAAGAGCTCCGCACGGAAAAGAAGTTCGTCTGGAACAAATTACCATTTTATCACAGCCGACTGCTCCGCTTCCACTTGCGATTGATAAATGGAAATTAAATACCTCACTTGAAACGAAACTGGATATGCGTTCGGTTTCTCTTAGAAACTTAAAAGAAAGAGCGAGATTTAAAATTCAGGAGGCAATCTGCAGAGGATTTCGTGAGTATCTTTATGCACAAGGCTTTACGGAGATTCACACTCCAAAGATTGGGGCAAAAGGCGCAGAAGGTGGTTCCAATATGTTTAAGTTAAGTTATTTCCATACACCGGCCGTGCTGGCACAGAGTCCCCAGTTTTATAAACAGATGATGGTTGGGGTGTTTGACCGTGTCTTCGAAACCGGCCCGGTTTTTCGAGCAGAGAAACACAACACCAGACGTCATTTAAATGAATATACCAGTCTTGATTTTGAGATGGGATACATTGACAGTTTCCTTGATATCTGTGAAATGGAAACCGGATTTTTGCAATATACGATAGAATTATTAAAGAAAGATTATGCAAAGGAATTAAAGATGCTTGGAATCACACTTCCAAACGTGGAAAAAATTCCATATGTCCGCTTTGATGAAGCAAAACGTCTGGTATCTGAAAAATATAACAGAAAAATTCGCAATCCATTTGACTTAGAACCAGAAGAAGAAGAGTTAATCGGTAAATATTTTAAAGAAGAATATGATGCCGATTTTGTATTTGTCACCCATTATCCGTCAAAGAAGAGACCGATGTATGCAATGGATGACCCGGAAGATGACAGATATACCTTAAGCTTTGACCTCTTATTTAAAGGACTTGAGATCACAACCGGAGGTCAGCGTATTCATGATTATAACATGCTGGTAGAAAAAATCGAAAAGAGAGGCATGAGCCAGGAAGGAATGGAACAGTACTTAGATACCTTCAAATATGGCATGCCGCCTCATGGTGGACTTGGAATCGGACTGGAGCGACTGACGATGCAGCTTTTAGGAGAGGACAACGTAAGAGAAGCATGTCTGTTCCCAAGAGATATGAAACGTTTGGAGCCGTAAGAAAGGAGAAACAGCCATGGCAAAGCAGATAATTGATGATACAGTAATGGAAAATGTAGAAATTCTTGCAAAACTTGCCCTTACGGAAGAAGAGCGGAAGAAAGCAAAAGAAAAAATGCAGGAAATGCTGGATTATGTTGATAAATTAAATGAGTTGGATACCGATGGAATTGAACCTCTGTCCCATACATTTTCTATGGGAAATGTATTCCGTGAGGATGTAGTCACCAATGGAGATGACAGGGATGCAATGCTTGACAATGCACCAAAATGCAAAGACGGACAGTATCAAGTGCCGAAGACGGTACAGTAGGAGGAAAGGGTATGGATTTGAAAGATTTAAGTGCTCTTGAACTTTCCACTGCGATTAAAAAAGGAGAAGCAGGTGTGGAAGAAGCTGTAAAGGTGTCACTCGAACAGATAAAAAAATCAGAAGACACTGTACATGCATTTCTTGAGACAGATGAAGAAAAGGTATATCAAAGAGTAAAAGAAGTAGAAGCAGGAATTGCTTCCGGAAAATATAGCGGACCGCTTGCAGGTGTTCCGATTGCAGTCAAAGATAATATCTGCACAAAAGGCAGAAAGACAACTTGTGCATCCAAAATTCTTGGAAATTTTGTTCCGCCTTATGATGCAGAAGCCGTGAAAAAATTAGAAGAAGCCGGAATGATTATTCTTGGAAAAACAAACATGGATGAATTTGCCATGGGAAGTACCAGTGAGACATCTGCATTTGGAATTACCACAAATCCATGGGATCAGACAAAGGTACCGGGTGGATCTTCTGGTGGTTCATGTGCCGCAGTGGCCGCAGGAGAGGCTTTCCTGGCACTTGGTTCGGATACCGGTGGTTCGATTCGTCAGCCATCTTCTTACTGTGGTGTGGTCGGGATGAAGCCGACTTATGGAACGGTTTCTCGTTATGGATTGATTGCGTATGCCTCTTCACTTGATCAGATTGGACCGGTTGCCAAAAATGTGGCAGACTGTACGGCTTTATTAGAGGCAATTTCCGGATACGATAAAAAAGACAGTACCTCGATTGAAAGAAATGATTTGAACTTTACAGAAGCGTTAAACGGCGATTTAAATGGGGTTCGTGTCGGTATTCCTATTGAATATCTTTCAGAGGGACTCGATGAAGATGTGAAAAAAACACTTCAGGAAACCGTAGAACTGATGAGGGCAAACGGAGCAGTGGTTGAAGAATTTTCTCTTGGACTCGTTGACTATGTGATTCCGGCTTATTATATCATTGCTTCCGCTGAGGCAAGTTCCAACCTGGCGCGTTTTGATGGCGTAAAATACGGTTATCGCGCAGAGAAATTTGAAGGACTTCATGATATGTATAAAAAGAGTCGTGCACAGGGATTTGGAGAAGAAGTCAAACGAAGAATCTTACTTGGTTCTTTCGTATTAAGTTCCGGCTACTATGATGCGTATTATTTGAAAGCATTAAAAGTAAAAGCCATGATTAAAAAAGCATTTGATGATGCATTTGCAAAATATGATATGATTCTGGCACCGGCAGCACCGTCTACCGCACCGAAGGTAGGAAGCAGTTTACAAGACCCGCTTAAAATGTATTTAAGTGATGTCTACACCGCAGGGGTAAATCTCGCAGGTCTTCCGGCAATCAGTGTTCCGGCAGGAAAAGACAGAAATGGAATGCCGGTTGGTCTTCAGTTTATCGGAGACTGCTTTAAAGAAAAGAAAATTATACAGGCAGCTTATGCTTATGAAAAAATCCGTGGAGTATTTCCTATGGCATATCAGAAGGAGGGAAAATAGATGGCAAAACAATATGAAACAGTCATTGGACTTGAAGTTCATGTAGAGCTTGCCACAGCGACCAAAATCTTCTGCGGATGCTCTACGAAATTCGGAGGCGCACCAAATACACATACCTGCCCGGTCTGCACCGGTATGCCGGGGTCTCTTCCGGTCTTAAACAAACAAGTGGTAGAATATGCACTTGCACTTGGACTTGCAGCAAACTGTGAGGTTAATCAGAACTGTAAATTTGACCGAAAGAACTATTTCTATCCGGATAACCCACAGAATTATCAGATTTCTCAGTTATATCTGCCAATCTGCCATGATGGATTTCTGGAAATCCAGACCAATGCAGGAACAAAGAAAATCCGTATTCATGAAATGCACATGGAAGAAGATGCAGGTAAATTAATCCATGATGAATGGGAAGACTGCTCCTTAGTAGACTATAACCGAAGTGGGGTTCCGCTTGTAGAAATCGTATCGGAACCGGATATGAGAAATGCAGAAGAAGTGATTGCATATCTGGAAAAATTGAGAATGATTTGTCAGTACCTTGGTGTGTCTGACTGTAAATTACAGGAAGGTTCGATGCGTGCCGATGTCAACTTATCCGTACGTGAAGTTGGCACAGAAACCTTTGGAACAAGAACGGAGATGAAGAACTTAAACTCCTTTAAAGCGATTGCACGTGCGATTGAAGGAGAAAGAGAACGTCAGATTGAACTCATAGAAGAAGGAAAAGCGGTTCAGCAGGAGACCAGAAGATGGGATGACAACAAGGAATATTCCTATGCAATGCGTTCCAAAGAAGATGCAAAAGACTACCGTTACTTCCCAGACCCTGATTTACCGCCGGTCTTTATCAGTGATGAATGGATAAAACGTATCAAAGACAGCCAGCCGGAACTTCAGGAAGCAAAATCTGCACGTTATGAAAAAGAGTATGGACTTTCCGTTTACGATGCTTCACTTTTAACCCAGTCCAAACATCTTGCCGATTTATTTGAAGAAACCGTAAAAGAAAGCCAGAATCCGAAAAAGACCGCAAACTGGTTTATCGGTGAAACCCTGCGTCTGTTAAAAGACAGAGGAATGGAAGCAGAAGAACTGCATTTTACTCCAAAACATCTGGCAGATTTAATTCTTATGGCTGAAAAAGGAGAAGTCAATAACCAGAATGCAAAGAAAGTCTTTGAAAAGATTTTTGATGAAGATGTAGAACCGAAGGCTTATGTAGAAACAAATGGATTAAAGACCGTAGAAGATACCGGTATGCTTGAATCTGTTGTCGATAAAGTACTTGCAGATAACCCGAAAACTGTAGAAGAATATCATAGCGGAAAAACAAAAGTGCTTGGATTCTTAGTCGGACAGGTTATGAAACAGATGAAAGGCAAGGCAAATCCGGCGTCTGTTAATAAAATGCTGATGGAGAAACTGTGATTAATTGCATGCCTGTTTCTTTTACCGAAACAGTAGAAATTATTTTTGGAGCCATAGAATAGTAGAAATTGTATTTTAAAAATATTGGCTAGTTCGGGGACAGAAATCTTGTCCCCGGACTTTTTTATTTCATAGGATTCTTTTTATGTGCTATGCTTCATTCTTCTCATTCTGCTCAACCAGATAATCCAGTGACCGAAACTGATACCCCATCTCTTCCCATTTGCCAAGCAATTCATCTAGAATTTGAGCATTGGTTGATGAGGTGCTGTGGAGCAGCACAATTGCGCCGGGGTGAATCCGGTTAAGCAGTTTGTCGAAGGCTTCTTCTTTTGAGGGCTGGTTATCCTGGTACCAGTCTACATAAGCAAGACTCCAGAAGAAGGTTTTATAACCTAAATCTTTTGCCATTTTTAAGTTGGTTTCGCTGTATTTGCCTTGAGGAGGGCGATAATATTTTTTCATTTCCTGTCCGGTAGCCTCTTTGTATAAATCAGAAAGTTCCTGTAATTCTTTTGAGAAGGAATCAATGGAAGAAATCTGAGACATATCCGGATGGTGATAAGAATGATTGCCTACGATATGTCCGTCGGAAATCATGCGTTTGACAATTTCAGGACTTGTGGAGAGAAAATTTCCAACGACAAAAAAGGTCGCAGGGGCATTGTGCTTTTTTAAAGCATCTAAAATGATTTCAGTATTGCCATTTTCATATCCGCAGTCAAAGGTGAGATAAATATTTTTTTCATCGGTGTCTTGTGCATAGTAGGCGTCATATTGCTGTAATTCTTCGATAGAGGCATTTCCGACAGGACGTTTTCCTTCTTCCTGAAAGCTTAGCCCCCAGTTGCCGACTGCATTGGAAATGGTTTCCTGTGCGGAGTAATAGTGGATGGCAAAGCTTAAAAAATTTCCAAATGCAAAAGAAGCAGTAAGCAATAAAAAAAGTGCAAGATACTTTAAAATAAAATTTCTATGTAACATAAAAAATCCTAAATGCATTGTTGTTACCTAATATATTGAGAAAAAAGGAAAAATATCACAGAAAAAGTGAGATTGCGAAATCCTCAAAATCATGTTAGAGTAAAAAAACAGAAGAGAAAGATAAAGAGAGGAGAACAAAGGTGAATAGAAAATTAATTTTCTTTGATATAGATGGAACAATTATTCCGGAAGATACAGGAGTAATTCCGGAAAGCACGAAAGAGGCAATTAAAAAAGCAAAAGAAAACGGGAATCTGGTTTTTATTAATACAGGACGTACTTTTAGCGGAATTACCCAGCCGATTTTTGATTTGGAATTTAATGGTTATGTCTGCGGATGTGGAACGCATATTTATTTTGATGGAAAGAAAATCTATTCCTCTGTGATTCCGAAAGAAAAATGCATTGAAACGGTAGCTATTCTTCGAAAAAATAAAGTAAATGCTTTTTACGAAGGAGACAAGGGAATTTATTTTGATTACAGCTATTCGAATCCGTTTATGGAACGGGCAAAAAAAATGCTTAGAACGAATGGTAAATCGGTTGAAGTGATATTAGAAGATAAGGATGAAGTATTTGATAAATGCCTGATTAAATTCACAGATGAGGATATCAATAAGAAAGATATCATTATGCCATTTTTTGAAGCAAATTATTATTGTATTGACCGTGGAGAAGATATGTGGGAGATGGCACAGAAAGGTCACAGCAAGGCAACAGGAATCCAGAAAGTCTGCGAATATCTTGGGGCAGATATCGATGACTGTATTGCAATTGGCGACAGCACCAATGACCTTGATATGTTAAAGGCAGTAAAAAACAGTGTGGCAATGGGAAATTCCATGGAGAGCATTCTTCCTTACTGCAGTTATAAGACAACAGATATTAAGGAAGATGGAATTTATAATGCACTGGTATATTTTGGAATTATCTAATGTTTCCGGTAGATTGTTTTTTCAAGGTTTAGATATTCGCGAAACTTTCTTGGAGTATATCCGGTCATTTTTTTAAACTGATTGCTAAAAGCGGCAGCATCTTTAAAGCCACAGGAATAAGCAATTTCTGTAATGCTGTAGTCTGAAGAAGAAAGCATATCAGATGCAATGTGGATTCTTAATTGAAGCAGATATTGTTTCGGAGAAATTTTCTGCTGTTCCATAAAAAGACGATAGAGATAAGTCCGATCAATTCCAATAGCGGCTGCAATGTCCTGAATACGGATGTTGTAGCCGTAATTATTTTTCATATAATCCATTGCGCGTTTTACATATTGAGTGGAATAAGAGTTTCCTTCTACAACAGACGGACCAGTCATCAAACCAAGAAGTTCAAGAAACAAACCTGTCAGAGTAAAAGGATTATAGTTGGCTGAAGAGAAAGTATTTAAGATAGAATGCATCAGAGTCCGCAGATTCAACTTTCGTTCAGAATCAGGAGGACAAATAAAAATACAGGAGTCCTGAAAACAGGTCTGGTTTAAAAGGGCAGGGATTTCCTGTCCATTAAAGCCAATCCATGCATATTCCCAGGGATTGGTTTGGTCGGCTTCATAGTAGGTAGAGTCCATTGGTTTGATTAGAAAGGAGTCTCCGGACTTGAGAGAATACGTATGTCCTTGATGTTTAAAAATACCTTTTCCGGAAAGTACAACATGAATCAAATAATGAGGACGTACGGCAGGACCGAAAGAGTGTCCGGGCTGGCAGTGTTCGTGACCACAAAAATAAATAGATGGAATTCCGGACAGAGACTGGTTCATAAATAAAATCCTCCATTTTACAACATTTTTACAAGTTTTGAGAAACAAATCAGATAGAAAGTCCTTTTCTTTAATTATATAATAAGAATCATAAAAAGACAACGGATTATGATAAAATCAAGGAGGATGAAAAATGGCAAAAATAACGTTTATGGGAGCAGGAAGCACTGTTTTTGCAAGAAATGTATTAGGAGACTGCATGTGTAGTGAAGCACTCTGTGAAAGTGAAATTGCATTATATGATATTGATGCAAAACGTCTGGAAGATTCAGAGATTATTTTAAATGCAATCAACAAAAATGTAAATGAGGGCCGTGCACAGATTAAAACATATCTCGGTGTGGAAAATCGAAAAGAAGCACTTAGAGGAGCAGATTTTGTGGTTAATGCGATTCAGGTGGGAGGATATGACCCTTGTACTATTACGGACTTTGAAATTCCGAAAAAATATGGTTTAAGACAGACAATTGCGGACAGCCTTGGAATTGGCGGAATTATGAGAGGTCTGCGTACAATTCCGGTGATGCAGGAATTTGCAAATGATATCGAAGAGGTATGCCCAGATGCATTATTTTTAAATTATACAAATCCAATGGGGATTTTATCCGGTTATATGCAGAGATATACTGGTGTAAAAACCGTAGGTCTTTGCCATAGCGTTCAGGTGTGCTCAAAAGATTTATTGACGAAGCTTGGCATGGAAGATAAATTAGAAGGACGCGTGGAAACAATTGTCGGTATTAATCACATGGGTTGGCTGTTAGATATCCGTGATAAAGATGGAAATGATTTATATCCGGAAATCAGAAAAAGAGCAGCCGAGAAAAATGCAACAGAAAAACATGATGATATGGTACGTTTTGAGTATATTAAACGTTTGGGTTATTATTGTACGGAATCAAGTGAACACAATGCAGAATACAATCCATTCTTTATCAAGGCAAAATATCCGGAACTAATTGAAAAATACAATATTCCGTTAGATGAATATCCAAGACGATGCATCAAGCAGATCGCAGAATGGGAAGAAGAGAAAAACAATATCTTAAAAGACGGAAAGATTACCCATGAGCGAAGCAGAGAGTATGCATCTCATATTATGGAAGCAGTTGTAACCAATCAGCCGTATAAAATTGGTGGAAACGTAATCAATAAAGGTATGATTGAAAATCTTCCGGCGGATGCCTGTGTAGAAGTACCGTGTATGATTGACGGAAATGGAGTCAATCCATGCAGAGTCGGAAGGCTTCCGGTACAGCTGGCTGCAATGAATATGACAAATATCAATGTACAGCTGCTTACCATTGAAGCAGCAGCAACGAAAAAGAAAGAATACATCTATCAGGCTGCGATGCTTGACCCTCATACAGCAGGAGAACTTTGCATTGATGATATTGTAAAAATGTGCGATGAGTTAATTGACGCACATGGAGATTATATGAAGATGTATAAATAGTGATAAAGTTTCGCATTGACTTGACGGAAATCGGGTATCGGCTTATAATCAAATTCACTGAAAAAGGCAGTTGGAGGAATATGATTATGGCAATGAATCCAGTAAAGTTAATGCAGATAAAAGCGACAATTGCCGGAGTAGAGAGGCGGCATCCGAATCTTCGAAAGTTTTTTGAGGCAGTTGGAAGAGAGAAATTAAGAGAAGGAACGATTTTGGAACTGAAGGTGCAGACACCGGAAGGGAAAAAGCTGATTTCCAATGTAAAACTGACCAAAGAAGATGAAAAATTAATTTCAGAGCTGTTAAAGAATAAAGACACCTTGCTTTAAAAGCAGGGTGTTTTTTTCTTGACAAAGGTAAGAATTGGGAGTAATAGAATGCTAAAATGTTCACGAAAATTAAAAAGGTGGATTACATGAATATACAAGAATATGATATTATGAACGAAATCGCAGAAAGCGGTTATGAAAATCAGAGAATTTTAACAGAAAAGACAGGATATTCTCTTGGAAAGGTTAATCAGTCCTTAAATGAATTGATTCAGAAAGAGTATCTTACCAAAGAATATCAATTAACAGAAAAAGCAGAAGCGGAGTTTGAAAAGAAAGCTCCGAAAAATGCAATTATTTTGGCAGCAGGTTATGGAATCCGAATGATGCCGATGAATCGGGAAGTGCCAAAGGGGTTAATCGAGGTTAATGGAGAACCGTTGATTGAGCGCCTAATTCGCCAGCTTCATGAAGCCGGAATTTTTCAGATTGATATTATTGTCGGGTTTATGAAAGAGCAGTATGAATATCTGATTGATGAATATCAGGTGAATCTGATTGTCAATCGTGAATATGCGCAGTACAATAATCTTCATTCTCTGGCACTTGCAAAAGACAGGATTTCAAATACATATATTATTCCGTGTGACGTCTGGTGTGAAAAAAATCCATTTTCCAAAAGAGAGCTGTATTCCTGGTACATGGTGACAGATTTGGTGGATGACGAAAGTGATGTCAGAGTCAATCGAAAATTAGAGCTGGTTTCGGTAGATGCAGAAAAAAGCGGAAATGCGATGGTAGGCATTGCTTATATCCTTGAAGAAGAAGCAGAAGAACTTCAGAGCCAGATAAAAGAAATGTGTAAGAAAAAAGCTTATGAAAACGTATTCTGGGAAAGCGCTCTAATGAAAAAAGGTAAAATGTATGTATCAGCGAAAATCGTGCCGTCAAGAAGTGTTTATGAAATTAATACGTATGAGCAGTTAAGGGAACTCGATGATACGTCGAAACAGCTTGATTCAGATGTGATTCATCTAATTGCGGAAATTCTTGATTGTGAGCCAAATGAATTAGAAGAGATTGAAGTGCTGAAAAAAGGCATGACAAATCGCTCTTTTATGTTCAAGTGCAGAGGCAAACGATTTATCATGAGGATTCCGGGCGAGGGAACAGAAATGCTGATTAACCGAAAACAGGAATACGAAGTTTATCAGGTAATCAAACCGCTTGGTATTTGCGACTCCATCCGATATATCAATCCGGAAAATGGGTACAAACTGACAGAATTTATCGAAGATGCAAGATGCTGTGATGCAAATAGACCGGAAGATGTGAAGTCGTGTATGCAGGTACTTCGAAAATTCCATGAAAGTAAAGTAAAGGTGGAGCATACATTTGATATCTTTGAACGTCTGGAATTTTATGAAAAGTTATGGAATGGGCTTCCATCCTGCTATCGGGATTATGAGAAAACGAAAGCACGGGTTTATGAGCTAAAAGATTATATCGATGCACAGGAAAAGCAGATTTCACTGTGTCATATTGACTCTGTGCCGGATAATTTTTTGATTACAGAAGATAGAATCGCATTGATTGACTGGGAATATGCGGGGATGCAGGATATAGATGTGGATCTTGCGATGTTTATCATTTATTCGATGTATGAAAAAGAACAGGCAGATGCTTTGATTGATGCTTATTATACAGAAGGATGCAGCAAAGAAAGACGTTTGAAAATCTATTGTTATATTGCTGCCTGTGGGCTTTTATGGAGTAACTGGTGTGAAGTGAAATATCATGAAGGCGTAGAGTTTGGAGAGTATTCTTTGAGACAGTATCGATATGCGAAAGAATATTATAAATATGTAAAGGAAGAACTGGAAAATGGCTTATAAAGTGAAAAATGCAATTATTATGGCAGCAGGTTTATCAAGCAGGTTTGCACCGCTTTCTTATGAAAAACCAAAAGCTTTGATTACAGTAAAAGGTGAAGTGTTAATTGAACGTCAGATTCGACAGCTTCATGAAGCCGGAATTAAAGACGTTGCGATTGTTGTAGGATACAAAAAAGAAAAATTTGAATATTTAAAAGAAAAATGCCAGGTGGAATTAATAGAAAATCCGGAATATGCAACAAGAAATAATAATGGCTCTATTTACGTGGCAAGAAAGCGAATTGGAAATACTTATGTATGCAGTGCGGATAATTATTTTCCGAAGAATCCGTTTGAAAGTGAGGTAGAGGATAGTTACTATTCAGTCCTTTATGCGAATGGAGAGACAAATGAATGGTGTGTAAAAGAGGGTGAAGGTGGAAGAATCACGTCCGTAAAGGTCGGAGGCAGAGATTCCTGGTATATGATGGGACATACCTTCTGGGCAGAGCCATTTAGCAAACGTTTTCTTGAAATCTTAGAAGCTGAGTATAACAAACCGGAAACCAGAAATAAATTATGGGAAGATGTTTATATTGAACATATCGAAGAACTCTCGATGAAAACAAGAAAATATAATAAAGATGAAATTTATGAATTTGATTCTTTAGATGAATTAAGGGAGTTTGATGAAAGTTATAAAACAAGCTCCGGTTCTGAAATCTTGAAGAAAATTTCAGATGAACTTCAGATAAAAGAAGGCGAAATCACACAGCTTGTTCCGGCAAAGAATGAGAATGGACTGGTGACCGGAGTTAAGTTTGAAATACAGGGAAAACAGTTTGAGTATGATTATCGGCTGCAAAAGCTGATACATGGAGGAAAAAACGATGAATAAATTAGAACGCAAAAGAATAGACTGGCTCATCACGTTAGCTCCTTTTATTAGCATTATGTTATTAGCGGGTGTATTATTTATATTTCCAAATGAGTCCAATAACATTATAAGTAAGGTGCGATTTTTTTTCGGTGATACAGTCGGGATTTATTATTTAGTAATTGGTTTGGCAGTTTTGCTGGTTTCTGTTTATTTAGCTTTTTCAAAGTATGGGAATGTCGTATTAGGCGAGCCAAATGAGAAGCCGAAATATCCATTTTTTGTATGGGGAAGCATGATGTTTACTTGTGGACTTGCAGCAGACATTTTGTTTTATTCATTTGCAGAATGGGTAATGTACGCAACTAATCCGCATATGGAAGAACTTGGCTCGGTCGCAGAATGGGCAGGTGTCTTTCCACTGTTTCATTGGAGTTTTATTCCGTGGGCATTTTATCTGGTACTTGCAGTTGTATTTGGTTTTATGTTACATGTCAGAAAAAGAAATCGTCAGAGATATTCAGAAGCATGTCGGCCGGTTATTGGGAAACATGCAGATGGTGTGTTGGGACGTGTGATTGACTTATTTGCATTATTTGCACTGCTTGCCGGAACTGCAACGACATTTAGTGTTGCAACACCGCTTTTGGCAGCAATTATTGTAAAATTATTTGGTATCACTCTTAGCCGAACAGTCGTTACAATTATTATTTTACTGGTTACCTGTGCAGTATATACCTATGCAGTTTTGCATGGATTTAAAGGAATCAGTTTTTTGGCGAAGCTGTGTATTTATCTTTTCTTTGGCTTATTATTGATTGTGTTGCTGATCGGTGGTCAGGGAAAATTTATCATTGAAAATGGCTTCCAAAGTTTTGGAAAGATGTTACAGCATTTTATAGAGTTAAGCACATTTACAGATCCGGAACGCACCAGTAATTTTCCGCAAGATTGGACGATTTATTATTGGGCCTATTGGATGGTTTGGGCAGTCGCAGCTCCATTCTTTATTGGTAACATTTCACGTGGCAGAACGATTAAACAAACGATTCTTGGAGGATACGTGTTTGGTGTTGGATCAACAATTATTAGTTTTGTCGTACTTGGAAATTATGGGCTTGGGCTTCAAGTGAGTGGAAAAGCAGATTTTATTTCCCAATATGCGAAAGATGGAGATCTTTACGGACTCATTTTGAATATTATAGATACAATGCCGCTGGCAAAGGTGATTTTAGTAATCACAGTGTTATGTATGATTGCATTTTATGCGACTTCATTTGATTCGATTGCATATACGGCAGCTTGTTATAGTTACAAGGAGCTTGGAGAAAATGAGCATCCGCATAAACTGATTGAATTGTTATGGTGTTTACTATTGATTGTATTGCCGATTGCGTTAGTGTTTTCGGAAAGTTCGATGAATAACATTCAGAGTATCAGTATCATTTCGGCATTTCCGATTGGCATTATTATGATTCTTATTTTGATAAGTTTCTTTAAAGATGCAGGAAAATATTTAGCTGAATCAAGTAAATCTCCTGATTCAACTACGAAAAGCAAGAAGTAGTGGGTAGAGACTTGCTTTTTGTAGAGAACGGTAAAGAACTGGAGAATTTGATATGACACTTATACAGTTAAAATATATTTTGACAATAGCAGAAACAAAATCCCTAAATAAAGCGGCAGAGCAGCTTTATGTTTCACAGCCATCTCTAACCAATGCTCTGAAGGAACTGGAAAAAGAAATTGGGATTACGATTTTTTTTAGAAGCGGACGTGGTGTAACACTGACGAATGATGGCGTGGAATTTTTAACCTATGCCAGAGAGCTTTATCATGAGTATGAACAGTTACTGCACCGTTATACAGAAGGCAGTTCTTATAAGAAGAAATTCGCAGTTTCCACCCAGCATTATTCCTTTGCGGTCAAAGCGTTTGTGGACGTTGCAAAGACGCTGGATATGTCACAGTATGAACTTGCAATCCGTGAAACAAAGACTGCAGAAGTTATTATGGATGTCAACACAATGAAAAGTGAAATCGGGGTATTATATTTAAGTGACTTTAACCGCAAATCCATGGAAAAACTCTTAAACTCTGCAAATCTGGAATTTCATCCCTTAATTGAGTGTGATGCTTATGTTTATTTATGGAAGGGTCATCCGTTAGCGGAAGAAGCATGTATTACGATGAAGCAGTTAGAGAATTATCCATGTCTGGCATTTGAGCAGGGAGACAACAGTTCCTTTTATCTTTCAGAAGAATTACTGCCGACAAATGAATACGGTCAGATTATTCATGCAAATGACAGAGCGACGATGCTGAATTTGATGGTGGGCTTAAATGGTTATACGCTTTGTTCCGGTCTAATCTGTGAAGATTTAAATGGAAATGACTATCGTGCAGTACCGTTTAAAAATAGTGAAGGACCGGAAGAAAACAAAATGGAAGTCGGATATGTGACAAGAAAGAATCTGATTTTAAGTAAATTAGGTGAGATGTACGTAAATGCATTAAAAGAATATCTGAAAACGGAATAACGAAAGGAATCATGAAATAGCCAGTTATAGTTTTAAACTATAACTGGCTATTCTTTTTGTGTATTAGACAGGTGGTTTTTGTTATGTTAGTATCAATGACATGTAAAACATATTAAACAGGTATGAAAATAGGGATATAAAAACAGGAGGAAAAACAGATGACGGATGTTCTGATTATTGGAAGTGGTCCGGCCGGTATGACAGCAGGCATTTACATAAAAAGGGCAAACTTAGATGTGCAGATAATAGAAAAAGAATATGAAGGAACCGGTCAGATGGCAGAGAGCAGCCGCATTGATAATTATCCTGGATTTTATGGAATAAGCGGTTATGACCTGGGAGAGAAAATCAGGGAGCATGCCGAAAACTTAGAGATTGAATTTTTAGAAGAAGAAGCAGTTGCCTTTGAAGAGACCAAAAAAGGATTTTTGGTTATCCTGGAAAGTGGAAAAACACTGGAGGCAAAAACAGTGATTTATACAGCCGGGGCAGAACACAGAAAATTAAATGTTCCTGGAAGTGATACATTTGAAAATAAAGGAATTTCCTATTGTGCCTCCTGCGACGGAGCTTTTTACAAAGAAAAAGACGTGGTGGTGATTGGCGGAGGAAACAGTGCATTGGATGATGCTTTGTTACTTTCTGAAATTTGTAACAAAGTATATCTGGTTCACAGAAGAGATAAGTTTCGAGGCAATCCTGGAACACTTGCAAAATTAGAAGCAAAAGAGAATGTTGAAATTATTCGAAATGCAAATGTCCAGGAAATCAAAGGAACAAAAAAAGTAGAAACTGTTTTATTAGATACAGGAGCTTCCCTTGAAGTACAAGGTGTGTTTGTGGCAGTGGGGATGATTCCACAGACAGAAAAATTAAAAGACCTGGTTGAGTTAGATGAAAATGGATATGTAAAAGCTGGGGAAGATGGAATGACTTCCAAACCGGGATTTTTTGTAGCAGGAGATGTAAGAGCAAAGAAACTTCGACAGATTATTACAGCAGCAGCAGATGGAGCAAATGCAGCAGATTCAGCCATTCATTATATCATACAGTAGTACAACGTACGAATAGAAAGGAAACAATATCATGGTAAATCAACTGACAAGAGAAAATTTTGAAAAAGTAATAAAAGAAAACAGTATTGTTGTTGTAGAGTTCTATTCTGCAACTTGTAAGCACTGTAAAAAGCTGGAGGCAGGAATTGCAGAGCTTTCCGAGGAAGCCGGAAATGAAGTGTACTTCGGAAAAGTATTAGTTTCTGATGAACTGGCTCTGGCAGACGAATATGAAATCACCTCAGTTCCGACTTTATTATATTTTAAAGACGGAGAGATTCGTGAAAAATCAATTGGCTTTACACATAAACTGATTATTGCAGAAAACATAAAGAAATTATAAAAGAACAGGAGTAGATAGATTATGGGATATCCAAGTATTTTTCCAACAGGAACATTAATTTATGATAAAGAGAAAACATTTAATGGTTATACGATTTTTCCTTCCGCAAAAGGAGCATTATTAATCGATATGAATGGTCGTGAAGTTCAGCTTTGGGCAGGACTTGGCGGATTTCCAAATAAAATTCTTCCAGGCGGATATGTAATGGGAACAACAGGAACAAGACCTGGTAAAAAAGCGTATCAGGACCAGATTGATTTGGTTCAGGTTGACTGGGATGGAAATATTGTCTGGAAATTTGATAAAACAGAATTGATTGCAGACGGAGATAAAGACCCGGTTTACATGGCAAGACAGCATCATGATTATCAAAGAGAAGGCTCTACTGTTGGTTATTATTATCCGGGCGGAGAACCAAAGACAGATAGTGGAAATACCTTAATTTTAACACATGAAAATCTTTACAATCATGATATTTCAGATAAACGTCTGATTGATGACAAGATTATCGAAGTAGACTGGGAAGGAAACATCTTATGGAGCTGGAGAGCAAGCGACCATTTCGACCAGTTAGGATTTGATGAGGCAGCAAAAAATGCACTGTTCCGTAATCCATGCCTGCAGGGTGAAGCCGGTGGTGACTGGATGCATATCAACAGCATGTCAGTCTTAGGTGAAAAT
>ENA-OQNI01000730-OQNI01000730.1-human-gut-metagenome-genome-assembly--contig:-NODE-730-length-30634-cov-7.530632_pt1 | contig 30634 bp, 27 predicted proteins | sample MGYA00242627_ERZ504876 | MGnify/ENA primary metagenome ERZ504876 (study PRJEB26092, sample SAMD00036386) | human gut metagenome | host: Homo sapiens | study: EMG produced TPA metagenomics assembly of... | reverse complement strand
GTTTCAAAATTTCTCAGGGACAGGGCTTTGGTTGGTGTTGCCTTTTTGCTGTCTACACAGTGCTTTTTACTCTGTTTCGCTTAAAATTTTCTTGCATCACCTACTTGACTTCATACCATTGGACTTTCAACTAGAGCCGAAAAGAAAAGCCAGGGGCTTGGGCAGTGCGACCCAAACTCCTGGCTTATGCATGAAAAATGCCCCCGGCAGAGCAGAGGGCCGTCCATCGATTAAACTTTTCGACGCTATCATCTTAGCATTTATGGAATACAGATGCAATTAAGCAGGACTTCAAATACAGTTCGGAAATAGTTCAATTTTAGTTCAGGGCAGAAATTGCTTGATGATTTCCATACAATCACGAGCCGTATAACCCCATAAAATGCGGTCTATGGCTTTGATCGCCATATTGAGGTAACTGTGATAAGTCACCATCGACATTTGGAAACCTATTCGCTCGAGCTCTGCAAGGATTGCTTCACGGTTGGCCAGCTTCCTCTCCGAGAAGTAGGTGAGATAGAGGATCTGGTACATCAACTCCCCATGATCCGGATCCAGCCTTACCGTATTCAGCGCGTTTTTGATGATCTGGAGCATATTCTTGCTCCGTATGACCGTGCGTGCGTATCCTTCAAGCTTTGAGCCGGATAAATCAACCCCAGCAAGCTCTGCATTGACCTCCAGTGTGGAAAGCCGGGTGCCATGTTCCATCTCCATCCTGACATTCATGTCAGACTCCGAGATCTGGATTGCATAGGCCACCTTGCGGTATTGCTTGAGCAAGTACCTGGTGTTGTGATACTTTTCCACCGGCTTGCGTTTCATCGGCTTGTCCTCCAGATGATCTACGCCAACCTGAAGGCCAGTCTCAATCTCAGTCTTCAACGCTTCCTTCTCAAGCGCAAAGACGGGTGTGCTGTCAGAAGTCATGATTTCATCTCCTTTCCGAGTGTGGATTCTTTGGGCGGGTCACGACTACTCTTCTCCTGTTCAGACATCTCCCAGTCTAAAGAACTGTAGAAGACTAATGGAATCTGCCGAGCAAAAAAAGAGGAGCGAACCACCAGAAACACCTGTATTTTCAAGGACTTTCTGGCTTTACCTATTGTTTTCTCTGGCGGGACGCGAGACTCGACGCTGATATCGAGTTTGCTGTCGTCTGCTTCCACCACATCAATCGCCTTAGCAATACCAATGATCTCGCCAATCCTGCTTAGTTCGAGTTCCTCACAGCCTTCACCGTAGATCATCTCACGATAGCGGCACATTGAAATGACAGAGCCGCGTGAGCTGGAAAAACTCACACGGCTGATAATTCCATATTCGCCGGCCTTCAACATGAAGCGTCCGACTCGGGACTTTGACCAGCCCCAACGACGAGCAAGGTAAGTATATGAGAGCAGCGGCATACCTCGCATATTGGAGTAATAGACAACCGGCATATACTCAGATCCTCGCACTTTGGGGTCATTCAGGATTGTGTGGAGCCACATATCCATGATGGCGTCCAATTCACTGAATACAATTCCGACTTCCTTTCGTGCAGTCTTCAGAAGCAGTCTGCCGACAGGCAGCGGGAAGAAAAAGAATCCCGATCCTTTATAGCTGTAATAGTTATACTGTAGGTGTGTGCAGTGCTCTTTCCAATCGGCAATCGTGAAGCGGAGTATTTCCTTTTCCTCATCCAAGATCTCAAAGGTAAGGAATCCATGATTCTGGAAGTACTCCATCAGCTCAAGCGCCTGAGTCTTGGAGTGGACTCGAAGGATTCTGGGCAATGCCCCGAGCTTGCAGATCCACTGACCCGGTGCCTCCATATAGCGGTCGCCATTGATCACGCGTTCATTGGATCGAAAATTAGCGTAGCTGAAGAGCGCCATGAGACTGAATAGATGGACAGTTCCTTCGTTCCGGAAATCCTTGTGATCATTGAAGTGTCGGAACCACGGCTTATAAACTCGTACCTTCGGAAAGCACACCAACTGTTGTTTTTGTGTGCAGCTCATCTCATACACCTCCTTCCTGACAGAGTTGTAAATAGAGTCGATTCCAAGTCCCCTGGTCAGGGGGACACAGGCATTTCAGCCTCGGCCCATGCTTGTGGGTGCGTCGTCCCTCGGTTTGAGACCTAGCCGGACGAGTGTACCATTATTTTCCCGTGCTGTCGTCGCAATGGAGCTTGACCAGGCCCCTTTCACTTGCTCATAGTGGCTCGAACACGGTGATGTCTTGGAATCGTATTCGGTTTTCAAGGTACAGTGCTGTGGTAACAGGTTGAGAGTCTGCGGTCGGCAAGTCATAAAACACCTCGAATGCACCTCTCGTAATGAATGTAGAAATGGCACCCCTTTTGACCACCCTTCAAAAAAGAAAAATTTCCCCATCGACTAAAATAGGCTGATGAGGTATTATGAAAATGCATTGAAAACAAAAATAGCACGCACCCACCATTTAAGGTGAATGCGTGCAAATGATAAGTCGGGAGGAAGCTTTGATTTTGGACTAAATCAGCATACTCACTCCATAGAACCGACTGTATGTCTATTATAGGTCAATCCTCACTCTTAAATTCCAGGGCGGGAGAGACCATGGCGTTGGCAAAGCCGGTGATGGGGACCAGGGTGCCAGCCCCTGCGTGCTTGGCCAGCTTGTCAAAAAGACCCAGGCCGGTGAGCAGGGCGGAGAGGAAGATGAGGGTCACCGATACGGCGGTGCCTGCGTCGTCCCCGGAAAGCCCCAGCCTCTCATACAGATTGCGCAGCACCTGCCCCAGGGTGCAGATGGCGCCCCCCACAAAGAAAGCCCACAGCATATCCCGCACCAGGGGAGAGGGACGGGCGTGAGCCTGAATAAGCTGATTGTATTCCTGCTTGCTGATGTCCAAGGATGACCGCCTCCTTTTTTGCCAGCATGCCCGAAAACCGGAAGAAATATGCGGTTTGTCCTCTTTTTCTCAGAAGGGGGACGTGCTATAATGACCACGAAAACCATACGGGAATCCGGCATAGACGAGGAGGAGACGGTCATGGCGTTGGATACAGAGAAATTGTTGGAGCAGGCGTCCCAGGCGGTGCGGGAGGCGGGAGAGCTTTTTGCCCGGCGGGATATGGCGGGACATATCCGTCAGAAGGGAGCCACCGACTTTGTCACCCAGGTGGACCTGGAGGTGCAGACCATGCTGCAGAAGCGGCTGGCGGAGATCGCCCCGGAGGTGCAGTTCATGGGAGAGGAGAAGGACAACTCCCAGGTGGATCTGTCCGGTGCGGTGTGGATTCTGGACCCGGTGGATGGCACCACCAACCTGATCCACGGCTACTGCCACAGTGCGGTCTCTCTGGCCCTGGCCGAGGGGGGCGAAGTGACCATGGCCCTCATCCACGACCCCTACGCCGGGGAACTGTTCACCGCCCGAAAGGGACACGGAGCCTTCTGCAACGGACAGCCCATCCACGTCAGCGGGGCTCAGCACCTCAGTGACAGCTTGGTGGACGTGGGCACCAACCCCGGCGAGCGGCACCTGGCCGACCGCACCTTTGCCTGGATGCGGGCCATCTATGACGCCAGCCACGACGTGCGGCGCATCGGCGCGGCCTCCATCTGCCTGTGCTATGTGGCGGCGGGGCGGATCGACGGCTATGTGGAGGGTGGCCTGAAACCCTGGGACTTTGGAGCGGGGATGCTCCTGGTCCGGGAGGCGGGAGGCATGATCACCACCGCGGAGGGCACACCCCTCACTCTGGACGGCCCCAGCAGCGTGATGGCGGCCAACGGCCACATTGGCCCCGAGCTGCTGGAACTCATCAACCAATAAGAAAAAGGGATCTGCCCGGGGCAGATCCCTTTTTTATCCCTTTTGATCTTGCAGCATGGCCTCCACCTCGTGGCGGGGACAGCGCCAGTCCCCCTCACCCCGGCGGTAGTAGGTGCCGGCGTAGGGGTCGCCGCCGATGTAGACGGGGCGGTATTTCTGCTCTGCACGGGGGACAAAGATAGCTACGATGTCGTTTTTCCCGCTGCGGAAGATCTGCACGTCCTCCGGCTGGAGGATGTTGGCGCTGACCACGGTGGGGTCGTTTACCATGTCCCAGAACTCATCCACCAGCTCCTGAGGGTCAAAGAGGGGGACGGAGTAGAGAGATTTGTCCGCCCCTTCCGCCACACCCAGCAGAATGACACCCCCCAGGGTGTTGGCAAAGGCGGAGTAGGTCTCCCACAGGCTGTGGGGCAGGCCGCCCTGGGCACGCTTGGCCTCGATGCGGTTGTCCTCCTGGTACTCCTCCAAAAAGTCCAGCTCATCCAGCACAGAAATCGCCCCCTTTTTCTCCAGTATACTCGGAAGAAAAAGGGGGCGCAAGGCGTTACTGCCAATTTTTTTGGGCAAAATCCAGGGCGTTTTTCCAAAAGAGTTTTTCCACCAGAGAATGGCTCAGACCGCGGTCCAGAAGGTACTCCCCCAGGACGGGCACCTTGCGGCAGTCGTCCAGACAGGGGGGCAGGTCAGCCCCATCAAAGTCGGAGCCCAGAGCCAGACAGTTCTCGGCTCCTAATTCCAGGAAGTGGCAGATGTGGCGGTACAAATCGTCATAATCTGCGTTATTTTCATCGGAGCGTAAAAATGGGCTGTAATAATTAAGACCAATGATACAGTTTCGTATCACCATCTCCCGGATTTGCCAATCCTCCAGGTTGCGACGGTGGGCACAGACGGCGCGGGCGTTGGAGTGGGAGGCGGCGAACGGTTTTTGAGCTGCCTCCAGTACGTCCCGGAATCCGGCATCGTTGAGGTGGGACACGTCCACCACAATGCCCGCCTCCTCCAGCGCCCGGACCGCCTCCTTGCCCAGAGGGGTGAGGCCGTGGTCGGTCTCGTGGCCGGAGCCCAGGGCGTTCTCTCCGTTCCAGGAGAGGGTCACCATCCGCACCCCGTCCCGGCGGAGCTCCTCCACGTGCTCCAGCCCAGCCCCCAGCAGGGAGCCGTTTTCCACCGTCAGCACCAGGGCGGTTTTCTTTTGCTCCCAGGCGGCGGTCACGTCCTCCTCGGTCGTGCAGGCAGAGGCCTGACAGGCGCGGTCCAGAAGCTGCCGCTGGAAGCTGCGGCGGTGATAGCGGTAGTAGCCCAGAGCCTCCTGGGGCGTGAGACCGTCGGGGACAAAGACGGCGCAGCACTGACACCAGGGGATGGTCTGGACTTTCGACAGGGCAAAGGCGGAGCAGGGATCGTCCAGGGTGTCCTGGCAGCGCAGAGGGCTCATAAAGGCGGTGAGGGTATCGCAGTGGAGATCAAAGACGGGCATAGCGGATTCTCCTTTCCGGTTTTCCACATTCTATGGCTCCGGTGTGGAAGGTTATCCCTCGCCGGGCTTTTTCATGGTGAGGCTGATACGCTTTTTCCCCTCGTCCACCGACAAAACCCACACCGTTACCACATCCCCTACGGACAAAAGCTCGCTGGGGTGCTTCACCCGCCGGGGCAGCTTGCTGATGTGGACCAGGCCGTCCTGGTGCACGCCGATGTCCACGAATACGCCAAAGTCGATGACGTTGCGCACCGTGCCCTGGAGCTCCATGCCGGGTTTCAGGTCCTTGGCTTCCATCACATCGGTGCGGAGGATGGGGGGAGGCAGGTCGTCACGGGGGTCCCGGCCAGGCTTCATCAGCTCCTTGATGATGTCGGCCAGGGTGGGCACACCCGCCCCGCAGATCTCCGACAGGTTCTCCAGACCTTTCTGCTCGGCCCGCTGCTTCAGCTCGCCGATGGCCCCCTTGCTCACGTCCTGCAGGGTGTAGCCGCAGGCGGTCAGCAGCTTCTCGGCGGCGGCGTAGCTCTCCGGGTGGACCCCGGTGTGATCCAACACGCTCTTGCTCTCGGGCACCCGCAGAAAGCCGGCGCACTGCTCAAAGGCCTTGGGGCCCAGCTTGGGCACCTTCAAAAGCTGCTTGCGGGTGGTAAAGGCGCCGTTTTCCTCCCGGTATTTCACCACGTTCTTTGCTGTGGTGGCGGTGAGACCGGACACCCGCTGCAGGAGGGAGGGAGAGGCGGTGTTGGCGTCCACACCCACCGCGTTGACGCAGTCCTCCACCACCCCGTCCAGGGCCTCGCCCAGCTGGGCCTGGGGCATGTCGTGCTGGTACTGGCCCACGCCGATGGCCTTGGGGTCAATCTTTACCAGCTCGGCCAGGGGGTCCTGGAGCCGCCGGGCGATGGATACAGCGCTGCGGAGGTTTACGTCAAACTGGGGGAACTCCTCAGCGGCCAGCTTACTGGCGGAATAGACGCTGGCTCCCGCCTCGCTGACGATCATATAGGACACGCCGCCCCCCAGCTTCTGGATCAGCTCCACCGTCATCTTCTCGGTCTCCCGGCTGGCGGTGCCGTTGCCGATGGCGATGTGCTCCACGTGGTGCTTCTTCACCAGAGCGGACAGCTTCTGGATGGCCTCCTGCTTCTGCCGCTCTCCATAGGTGGGGTAGACCACCGCCGTATCCAGCACCTTGCCCGTGCCGTCTACCACAGCGACTTTACATCCCATGCGGTAGCCCGGGTCCAGACCCATGGTCACCTTGCCCTTGACCGGGGGCTGCATGAGCAGGGGCTTGAGGTTCAGGGCAAACATGTGGATGGCCCCCTCGTTGGCCTGGTCGGTGAGGTGGCTGCGGATCTCACGCTCCAGAGAGGGCTCAATGAGACGGTCGTAGGCGTCGTCGGCCGCGGCGCGGACAAAGGCCATGGAGGGCGCGCCGGGGACCAGCACCGCGCGGCGTACCGCCACGTGGGCGGTCTCCGCGTCCAGCTCCACCGAGACCTTCAAAATGTCCTCCCGCTCGCCCCGGTTGATGGCCAGCACCTGATAGCCCTGGATGCGGCTGACCGGGCACTTGAAGTCATAGTAGAGACGATACACCGTGTCCTCCGGCTCCTTATCCGCCGCCTTGGACACCACCACACCCCGGCGCAGGAACAGCGAGCGCAGCTCCTTGCGGATGGCGGCGTCGTCAGAAATTTCCTCCGCGATGATATCGCTGGCTCCCTGGAGGGAGGCCTCAATGCTGTCTACCCCTTTCTCGGGGTCGATGAAACCGGAAGCCGCCTCCTCGGGGGCGGGACAGTCCCGGCCTTGGGCGAAGAGCAGTTGGGCCAGGGGAGCTAACCCCTTTTCCTGGGCGATGGTGGCACGGGTGCGCCGCTTCTGCTTGTAGGGACGGTACAGGTCCTCCGCCTCAGCCAGGGTTTTGGCGGCGTCAATGGCGGCGGAGAGCTCGTCGGTGAGCTTGCCCTGATTTTCAATAGAGGTTTTGATCTCGCCCTTGCGCTGCTCCAGATTGCGCAGGTACTGAAGCCGCTCGGCCAGCTGACGCAGCAGCTGGTCGTCCATGGAGCCGTGGAGCTCCTTACGGTAGCGGGCGATGAAGGGAATGGTGGCTCCCTCGTCAATGAGGGTGACCACGTTTTCCACCTGCTGGGCAGGACGGCCCAGTTCGGCGGAGAGAGTTTCGATGATCTGATCCATGGAGAAACGCTCCTTTTTATCCGATTACTCATAAGTGTAGCGAAAGCGGGAAAGAAAGTCCAGAAAAAATTGAGACGCAGCCAGGGCGGACGTGGTATAATAAAAATAATAAACAGGAGAGGGGGAGAACTATGCGGGAGCTGAGCCAGATCGACCAAGAGCTCAGACAGGTGCGGCGGGACCTGGACCGGGCGGGAAAGTTGGATGCCATGCTGGCCGACCTGGGGAAGCAGCATCTCCAGCAGCGCAAAAAGGCGGCAGAGGCCTTTGAGCGGTTGAACCGGGCAGAGGAGAAGAAGGCCTTTTTGGCCTCTGGCCGGGAGGCGGAGCACGAGACCGGAAAGCCCCGCCGGGACAAACAGGAGGTGGCCCAGGCCCGGGCGCGGTATGAGGAAGCCGAGTGGGACCTGCGGGACTTGGAGGACCGCCTGTGGGACGTGAAGGAGGAACGGGCCAAACTGGAGCAGCAGGAGAGCCGGTATCAGGCTCTTTTGAAGGAAAAGGAGCAGTATTTGTGCTGTACCGGCAGCAGCCAGGTTCCGCGGTTGGTGGAGATCGCCCGGGAGATGGGGACGGCGGACTGCCTGATCCGGGAGGAGCAGGAGGCGCTCCAGGCGGGAGAAGAAGCCCAGGCGCGGCTGAAGGAGCTGGCCGGTGCGCTGGAGCAGGCCAAAGGCCGGGGCTGGGATATGCCGGGAGGGTATATCAGCATGCAGACGGTCCAGGCCTATGCCCGGGACACCCGGAGCGCGCTGAGCCGTCTGCGCACCGAACTGGCCGGACTGACCCCCAAAGATGTGCCTCTTGTGGACCTGGAGGGGTATTCTGCCTTTGCCGATTGTTTTCTGGAGCAATTGTTTTCCGATCTGTTTGAGCCGGAAGGAGAAAAACAGACCCGGGAAGGGGTAACCAATACCCTGTGCGAAGTGGAGGCTCTGGTGGACGGACTGCGCCGGGAATTGGAGGGACAAAAAAATACAAAGCAGTCCCTCCAGCAGGAGCGGGAGAAGCTGCTGGCCGGAATATAGAGGAGGAAGGAACCATGAAGGACTATCAAGAGCAGCTGGAGACCTTGCAGAAATGGATCGACGAGAGCAAGAACATCGTCTTTTTCGGCGGTGCGGGTGTGTCCACCGAGAGCGGGATTCCCGATTTCCGCAGCGTGGACGGCCTTTATAACCAGCAGTATAAATACCCCCCGGAGACCATCCTCAGCCGCAGCTTTTTTGACCGGGACCCGGAGGAATTTTACCGCTTTTACCGCAACAAGATGCTCTGTCTCACCGCCAAGCCCAATGCCGCCCACAAAAAGCTGGCCCAGCTGGAAGCGGCGGGGAAGCTCAAGAGCATCGTGACCCAGAACATTGACGGCCTACACCAGGCCGCCGGAAGCAAGCGGGTGTGGGAGCTCCACGGCAGCGTGCTGCGAAACCGGTGCATGGCCTGCGGCCAGGACTACCCGGTCTCCGCCATTGCCGACAGCCAGGGGGTGCCGCGGTGCAGCTGCGGCGGTATCATCAAGCCCGACGTAGTCCTCTACGAGGAGAGCCTCAGCTCCCGGGTGCTCCAGGGGGCGCTGAGCGACATTCAGCAGGCGGACATGCTTATCATCGGGGGCACCTCCCTGGTGGTCTATCCCGCTGCCGGACTGGTGAACTACTACCAGGGCCACCGCTTGGTGCTCATCAACAAGTCCACCACTCCCTATGATAAAAATGCAGACCTGGTCCTCTCCGGTCCCATCGGAGAGATTTTGGACCAGATCAAGGTATAAAAAATTGGCAGGTCAAACGACCTGCCAATTTTTTATGCTCAGCGACGGCGGTGAGGACGGCTCATGGCAAAGCCCATGGCCGCGCCGCACAGGCCGCCTATAATGTGGGTCAGCTGGGAGATGTTGTCCTGGGCGGTGACAGCGTCTACGATCTCGCCGCCCAGATACAAAATGACCACCACAATCAGGGTCAGAGGGATGGAGCCATTCCGCATGCCCGCCAGAGAAGAGAGAACGATCATCATAAATACGATGCCGCTGGCGCCCAGCAGGGCGGTGGCGGGGAAGAAGATAAACTGCACTAGCCCGGATACAAAGGCGGTGAGCACGATGCAGCCCAGCAGCCGCTTGCTGCCGTACTTCTCCTCCAGGGGCGGCCCGACCACCAGAAAGAGCATCATATTGCTCATAAAGTGAGTGTAGTCCGCATGTCCTAGCACGTGGGTGAACATGCGCAGATAGGTCAGCGGGTCGGTGAGAGGGGAGCGATAGACGGTAAACAGCAGCCAGGTGGTGCGTTCTCCGGTAAACTTTCCCAGAGCCAGCGCGCCCAGGGAGAGAAGAAAGAAGGTAAGCACCACCGGGGAGTTATATTGGATCCGCAGTTCCTTCATCTCAGTGGTTGATCACCCGCACCCGGATCATACCAGGGATCGCACGCAGCTCGTCAGCCACCGCGTCTTTGATGCGGCCGTTCAGGTCCACCATGGTGTAGGCGTAGTCCTTCTTGGACTTGTTGGTCAGGTTCTCCACGTTGACTCCCTCGTCGGAGAGAATGGTGGTGATCTTGGTCAGCATGGCGGGGATGTTCTTGTGAATGAGGCACACCCGGGAGATGCCGCTCCAATCCTGGTGGACGTTAGGCAGGTTGACGGAGTTTTTGATGTTGCCGTTGATAAGATAGTCCTTCAGCTGGTCGGCGGCCATGCGGGCGCAGTTCTCCTCGCTTTCAGGGGTGGAAGCGCCCAGATGGGGCAGAGCAATGACGTTGTGGACCAGGGCGATCTTATCGTTGGGGAAGTCGGTGACATACTTGGCGACCCGGCCGGACTCCAGAGCGGCGATCATGTCGTCGTCGTTCACCAGTCCGCCGCGGGCCAGATTCAGCACCCGCACCTGGCCCTTCATCTTGGAGATGGCCTCCGCGTTGATGAAGTCCTTGGTGTCGTTGGTGTAGGGCACGTGGATGGTGATGTAGTCAGAGACCTTGTACAGCTCGTCCACGCTCTTTACTACATGCACGTGGCGGTCCAGCCGCAGAGCGGCGTCCACCGACAGGAAGGGGTCATAGCCGTACACGTCCATGCCCAGATCCAGGGCAATGTTGCACACCAGAGCGCCGATGGCGCCCAAGCCAATGACGCCCAGGGTTTTGCGGTAGAGCTCGGGGCCCACAAAGGCGCTCTTGCCCTTTTCCACGGCGGCGGCCAGATCCACATTGGGGGTGTGAGCCTGTTCCTGCACCCAATCGGCGCCGCCCAGAATGTCACGGGAGGCGATGAGCAGGGCGGCAATGACCAGCTCCTTCACCGCATTGGCATTGGCGCCGGGGGTGTTGAAGACCACGATGCCGTTCTCGGAGCAGCGGTCGATGGGAATGTTATTGGTGCCGGCACCTGCCCGGGCGATGGCCCGCAGGGCGTCGGGGAAGACATAGTCGTGCATGGCAGCAGAGCGCACCAGGATACCGTCCTCGTTTTCCACGTCATTGCCCACCTGGAAACGGCTCTTGTCCAGCTGGTCCAGGCCGGCGGAGGAGATCTTGTTCAGAGTTTTGATACGATACATAATAATAACCTCGAATCTGGAGTGAATTCAAATTTGTATGTCTATGTGGTGAGACCGCGGGCCACGCCCGCGGTCTCGGGAAAATCAGTTATTCTTGTCGAACGCCTTGATAAAGTCACACAATTTTTCTACGCCTTCCACGGGCATGGCATTGTAGATGGAAGCGCGCATGCCGCCGGTCTTGCGGTGGCCCTTCAGGTTGGTGAAGCCCGCCGCGGCGGCCTCCTGAACGAACTTGGCGTCCAGCTCCTCGTTGCCAGTGCGGAAGGTGACGTTCATCCCGGAGCGGGAGCCCTTTTCCGCGTGGCAGTGGAAGAGGCGGGAGTTGTCCAGGGTATCATAGAGCATGGAGGAGCGCAGGGTGCGCAGCTTCTCCATTCCTTCCACGCCGCCCTGCTCGGCCACCCAGTCCAGGGTCAGGCCCAGCATGTAGATGCACCAGCAGGGGGGAGTGTTGTACATGGAGTCCTTGTCGATCATGGTCTTGTAGTTCATCATCAAGGGGGTGTAGGGCAGCTCGTGGCCGGCCAGATCCTCCCGGATAATGACCACCGTCAGACCGGCGGGGGCCATATTCTTCTGGGCACCGGCATAGACGATGCCGAACTTGGACACGTCCACCGGGCGGGAGAGAATGTCAGAGGACATATCGCACACCAGAGGCACGCTGCCCGTCTCGGGGACGTACTGCCACTCGGTGCCGTAGATGGTGTTGTTGGCACAGTAGTAGAAGTAGCTGGCGTCGGGGGACAGCTTGAGCTGCTCCTGGGTGGGGATATAGCTGTGGTTGCGGTCGCTGGTGTCAGCGGCGATATTCACGGTGCCGTACTTGGCGGCCTCCTTGGCGGCGATGCCGGCGAAGTTGCCGGTGACCGCGTAGTCAGCCTTGCCGTTGGGGCCCATCAGGTTCAGAGGAATCATGGAGAACTGGCCGGAAGCGCCGGTCTGCAAAAACAGGATCTTATAGCCGTCGGGCACATTCATCAGGCGGCGCAGCTTCTCCTGGGTCTCGTCAAAAATCTGCTGAAAGACCTTTGAGCGGTGACTCATCTCCATCACTGACATGCCGCTGCCGCGGTAGTTGGTGATTTCTGACCCAGCGCGCTCCAGGGCGGAAAGCGGGAGCATGGAAGGGCCAGCGGAGAAATTGTAGACACGCTCATTCATTTGGGAGAACCCCTTTCATTTTCAAACTGATTCCGGACAGCTCGCCTGCCGGAATACTGTTTATTATAGTAAAGGAGCAAAGTTGTGTCAATCCTTGCGGGGAAGAAATCTCTCCTCCAACGCTCAGGCTTGGGCCTGGGAGGCCTGGATGGAGAAAACGTAGGTCAGATTCTGTGTCTCGCCGTCGATCGGAAACAGGTACTGCTCATAGACCTCGTAGCCGGAAAAGTCCATCTGGCAGGTGATGTCCCAGCCGTCGATGTTCCAGGTGCGCTCTCCGGCCACCGTCTCCAGCAGTTCCTGGTCAAGGGCGCTCAGCTCCTTGCCGGGCAGCAACTCCCGCTGCCCCAGCAGGGCGTGAACGGTGCGCACGGCGTAGGAGGAGGGGGGCTCGTACAAAAAAGCTTCCTGAGCGGAGACAATGGAGAAGGAGACCTGGGTGAGCTGGCCGTCTTTTTCAGTAAAACGGAAGGTGGGAGGCTCCACGCCCGTGTGGAATACAAAGGCATTGGGATCGGTCTGGTACCACTTCCCGTCCGCACCCAGTTTTTCGCCCGGAGAGTCGGGGGCGCTGGCGTAGGTCAGCAGGTGGTTGTAGTTGCTGGTAAATTCCTTCGCGGTAAGAGACCCATGGTGCCAGGGGGTAGCCGCTACCAAAGAGGCCAGCATGGTAAGGACAATGATGGCCACATAGCAGCCCACATAGCCCACGACCCGCAGCACGCTGCCCTTCTGCTCAAAGAAGGGAGTCCAGCCGCCGGAGGGGTCGGACCAGCCCTCGTCATCCAGGGCCCAGGGCTGGGATACCTGATGGCTGCACCGCTGAAAGGCCAGGATCGAGGTGATCAAGGAGACCAGAGGGATCATCAGGCCCAGGCCAAAAACCACCACCCGGCCGGTACGCCACAGGGCATCCAAAAAACCAAAGTAACTGCCGTCCGAGCGGGTCAGCTTGAGACCAAAGAGAGCCTTGCCCGGGGTGGTGCCGAAAAAGTGGAGACAGGCCGCCTCCAGTACACACATCAGGCCCAGCGCCATGGCGACATTTACCACATTCAGCCAGAACGACGTGGATAAAATATTGACCCGCAGCACCAGAGATAAAAACAGCTCCCACAGAGTGAGACAGAGAGCATAGTCCAGCGTCCGGGCAAAATACCGCCGCCAGGGGCAGCGGTTGCCCAGCGTATCCGACGCGTCCCGCACGGGGGGGAGCTCCGCGGAGATGGTGGGATTCCAGAAGAGGTAGCGCTCCGGCTGGAGATTGTCCCAACTGGGGCGGTCGGCCCGCAGCTGCCGGCACAGTTCCAGGGCGTGCTGGGTCTCCGACGCTTTTTTCTCCAGGGCATCCCCCACCTCAGAGAGCACCTGGTCCAGACTGCGTGTCCCTTTCTCCAGAGCCTGGATATCTTCCAGGGAGCAGTCCAGCTGCCGCAGGAGCTTGATTTTCAGCAGGGTGTCCAGATCCTCCTGCCGGTAATCCCGGTAGCCGTTGGCGGCTCGGGCGGGGTGGATAAGGCCTAAGCTCTCATAATAGCGCACATTGGCACGGGGCAAGCCGGTGGCGTCCTCAATTTCTCGGATGGTCATAAAGGTGCTCCTTTCCCGATATGGTCCTTTCTGGTGCCAGTATAGGGTATCAAGTTCCTTTACAGTCAAGATATTTTTCACATTTCTACCCTTATCATAACAAGACCGGGAACAGATGGCAATAAAAAACCGCCCGCAGAGCGGACGGCCAGATGAGAAACCTGAAAAGGAAGAAAGACTAACGAAGCACCCACTGAAGCATCAGAAGCAGGCCGAAGCCGGGTACTCCCAGCACGCCCAAAATGAGGGCGTTGACCAGGTTGACGCCTAGAGAGACGCCTATGAACTGTCCCACCTGGCTGAACAGAGCCAGCACCGCCAGGCCTACCGCCGAGCGGGCAGCCAGACGGAGAAGACGGCCAAGGGGACGGTGGAGCAGAGCCAGGATGGACAGGGCCAGCAGAGCGACGGCCAGCCAGGGTACATCGGGGGCGGTCATGGGGCGCACTCCAGCTCTTTGACCCGGCGCAGCAGGTAGTCGTACCGGGACTGAAGAGCCTTGATCTCAAAGACATAAGATTCGATCAGGTCGCTGTCGCACACCGTGTTGAAGCCGCCGTAGGCCTGCTGGATCTGGGTGCGGGTGCTGGCCAGGGAGGCCAGAAGCTCCCGCCGCTCCGCCTCCAGGGCGGCGGACTGTCTGCGCCGGGACAAAAAGGGGCGGGCCGGCTGAGCCATGGGGATCCCTCCTTTCGTACACTGCTAGGATATGCTTAGTTTGGACAATTATTCCAACCCCTAAACAAAAAATGGACCTGCCCGAAGGCAGGTCCGGAAAGAAGTTGAATTTAAACCAGCACATCCTCGCAAAGAGTCTGCAGCACGGCGGAAAATTCCACCCGGGTCACAGAACCTGCGGGGTCCAGAACGGTTTTGCCGCCCACCGTGCGGCCGGCCAGAATGCCCTCGGCCACTGCCCATTCCATGGCGGTACGGGCCCAGTCGGCTACATCCCCTTCATCGGCGTAGCCGCTCAGGTCAGCGCGCTGGGAGGTGGAGACATCGCACTTTTTCACATAAAGGAACAGAGTCTGGGCCATCTCCTGGCGGGTCAGGCTGCGGTCAGGTGCAAACTGCTTGGGACTGGTTCCGGCCATCAGCTGCTGGCTGGTAGCCCAGGAGACCGCATTATAACTCCAGTGAGTCTGGAGCACATCGTCATAGTGGCTGATGGTGCTGTCAGGCTGTCCGGAGATGTTGTAGAGGGTCTGTGCCAGCATGGCCCGGGACAGCTGCTGATCAGGCGAGAAGGTGCTGCGGGTAGAGCCGGTGAGCAGGCCGTGGGACACTACGTAGTCTACCGCGTCATAGTACCAGGCGTTGGGAGCAATATCCCGGAAGTCGGAGGCAGCGGGGGCGGGCAGCTGGTCATACAGGTGCACGTAGTAACACTGCTCATATTTTTTATTGTCGCTGGGGGACTGGTAGGCGATGGTAAGCATATACAGGATGGAGTCGGCCTGAGAAGTAGTGGAGCTCAGGTCGGCCAGATAGCTGACGCTGCCGGCGGTGGTGCGGTCCTGGATAGCGGCCTGGCCCCGGGCGAGCAGGGCATTGCCGGTGATGGAGTAGGTGCGGCCCTGAGTCAGCTGGGTGGACACGCCGCTGCTGGCGCTGGTGAGGGTGCCGTCCGCGGAGAGTACGTCGCCCACTGGCCGGTCCTGGCCGCTGAGCAGCTCATACACCCCATCTCCATTGAGGTCGGTGAGATAGTCCACCGTCAGGGTGACCTGCTTAGCCTGGGGAGTGAGGTTAAAGGTCATGTCCTTGGTCAGACGGTTGACGGGGGTGACGTAGTCCATGGACTCCACCTTGGTAAAGGCGTTGGAGCTGTTCCGGCGGTAGAGAGCCAGGTCCAGGTCCAGAGTGGGGGAGTCGGAATTTTTCGCGGAGATGGCCACCTGAGCAAAGCCGCCGCCCGCCAGGGGATCGGCAGCCAGGGCCGGGACCCCCAGAGTGAGGGTCAATGTCAGGATCAAAGCGGCAGTCAGGCCGCGTTTCATATGCAGCAACATAGTAGCTCCTCTCGAAATGAAATAGAATCCAGCCGATTGACGGCGAAAAAATCGAAACCGGAAGAGACCGGTTTCTGGTAAGATATCAGAAAGTTTTACCTGATCTTGAAAAAATATTATACCGGAATCAAAGAAAAAATGCAAGATGGAAGTGGCTGGCGCCCAGATTTAAGACTGTTTACCGGGAACACGGCAAGCAGTAAACCGGAAGAGAAATGGGTTGACAATCGAGACGGCGGAATGTATACTAATCTCAAATTTGGTTTACGATATGGCAAGAGAGGAAGGAACTGTAATGACCCAATCGCCTGTGCCCGCTGCCGGCAGCCGGGGAAAGATCTATGTGATGTCTATGATCGCCGTGATGACGGCGGTGACCTGTGTACTGGCTCCCCTGTCCATCCCTATCGGAGAGGTACCCATCTCCTTTACCAATCTGGTGATCTATTTCACCCTCTATCTTTTAGGATGGAAACGGGCCTCGGTGAGCTATATTGTCTATATGCTCATTGGTATGGTGGGCGTGCCCGTGTTTTCCGGCTTTGCCGGAGGACTGGGGAAACTGGCTGGTCCCACCGGAGGCTACATCATCGGCTTTTTGCCTATGGCGGTGATCGCTGGCTTGGTCATCGACCACACCCACAGCCGGATTCTCCAACTGCTGGGAATGGTTCTGGGCACCGCGGTGTGCTACGCTCTGGGTACGGCCTGGTTCTGTTTCTCCACCAACACTGGAGTGATGGCCGCCCTGTGGATGTGCGTGATCCCCTTCATTGTGGGTGATCTGGTAAAGATGGCGTTGGCCATGACTATGGGCCCCATGATCCGGGGACGGCTGGAGAAGGCGGGCCTGCTGCAAATCTGAAAAAACGGAGTGGACGTAACGTCCACTCCGTTTTTTTTTACAGCAATTCTTCGTAGCAGTTGAGATCCTCCGGCAAAAAGCCCTGGAAGAGGAAATGACTGGTGCCCGCAAAGCGGTAGCCCAGACGGGGATACATGGAGTTGGCGGGCTGGTTGTTCACATAGGTGTCCAAACGGATGACCCGCTTGCCCTGCTGACGGCAGTGCTCTTCGCAGAAGGCCACCAGCTCCCGGGCCTTGCCCTTGCCCGACCAGGCGGGGTGAATGACCAGGGTGTGGATGACGCCCACCTCGTTGTCCTGGGCGGCGTACTGCCAGGGGATGTTGGCGTACTCAGGCAGCTGTTCCCCATTGAGGTTGACACAGCCGTACACCTCACCGTTTTCCTCGGCGGTAAAGAGGGTGCCGGCCTCCAGGGCGGCACGGGCGGTGTCCACGGTTGGGTACTTGCCCCGCTGCCAGTTGGTGAAGGAGACCGGACGGGCGTCCTCCTCCGCCAAAATCGCCTCGTAGATGGCGGCGATGGCGGGCAGGTCTTGGGGATTGGCGGGTCGAATCATAAAAAGGCCTCCTTTTCCATCAGTACCGGGGTACCCAGCTGGTAAGGAACCACACCGGGAGCAGCCAGGTAAGCAGGAAGATCAGCAGATTCAGAGGGGACAGAGAGCCAAAGGCGGCCACAGCCGTCAGATAGTAGGCCAGCAGTACCCCTACTGTGGAGCCAACACAGGTAAGGATGGCGCCGAAGCGGGTGGCCCGGCGCAGACGCCGGGCGCCCACCACCGAGTCGGCGTAGGGCACCAGACCCTCGCGACACAGCACGGCGGTGAGGATGGGATTATGGGGCTGTTCCGGGTCGGACAGCTCCCGGCGGCGCTCCACGGGGGGAAAGTCCATCTTGTCCGATGCCAGCTTGAAGCGCTGGTGGAGCATGGCGGGGATGATGTTAAAGTCCCGGGTCGCCAGTACCGGGCCCACTTTTTCCCGCAGCAGGGCGTCCAGAGAGGGGAATACCCCGTCGTGCAGGCTGTAATTGAGGGCAAAAATACCGGCCAGATCCCCGTCGATGGCACAGAACACGGCGTTTTTCACGTTCAAGCCGGGGGGAAGGGGGACCTCCATCAGATTCATAAAGGAGGCCGAGCCCACCAGCACCTGATAGCCGCGGATGTTGGCGGACAGGCCGCCACCCTCGTAGCAGCACAGGTGGTCGGCCTGGCGGAACAGGCCGCCTTGGGCCCGCAGCAGATCATGAAAGAGCTTAGTCAGGCCGCTGCCCGAGTCCCGGATCAGGGTGGCAGTATAGCTGAGCACCCGCTCGATGGAGTAGTCGCCAAAGACCTTGATGCCGTTGAACTCCACATAGCCCGGAGGAAACAGGTCGCCGTCATAGATCAGTACCCGGTCCCCCTTTCGGGTCTGGAGCAGGCCGGGCCATCCGGCCAGGGCGGCGCCGGTCTGGGAGAGACGGCGGGTCACCTTGTGGAAGGGGCGGCCGTAGACCAAGGCGCTGCCAAAAGCAGCGGCGGAAGTAAAGGTGGCCGACAGGCACCACAGAAGGTACTCAGGCCGGTTGGCCGCCACCGAGGACAAAATGGAGAACAGCAGGCAGGCCAGCAGCAGGATGGGGCAGTAGCGGCGGTAGATCCGCTGGGCTCCGTCGTCGGTCTGGATCTGGCTGCCAAAGCCGTTAGGCACGCCGGACCACTTGCAGTAGGTGTCCCGGCCGTTCCACTTGCCCTCGTCCAGGGTAAGGAGATAGGGCTCCGCCGCCGCGGCAGCCGTGCGGCAGGCCAGACGGAGTCCGCATTTTTGGTGATAGGTCCCGTGGGTCAAAAAGAACAGACCCACCAGAACTGCGGCGGTGTAGGGCAGCTGGCCCTCCCGGTTTTGTACCATGGCCAGCACCAATCCGTCAGCCAGAGTGAAGATCACCGACAGGGCGCACAGGGTATCCATGCCCACTTTGCCGTGGAAGGCCCGGGCCAGTCCGGTAAACAGTACATCGGCGGACAGGAGAAAGCCCGCGCCCAACAGGCCGCAGGCGATCCAGACCTGGATCTGATAGTTGTCCAGCGGGGGCAGCCATACAAAGTTGAGGGCAGGCACCAATAGCTGGAATATAGCCACCGCAGCCAGCAGGAAGATGGCCAGGGAGCGCAGGCGCAGGCCCTTGAGTCCCTTTCCATATGTACGGGCCAGCTGCTGGGGGGCAATGTCCTCGGGCATGGGCTCCTCCCGCCGGGGGCGGTGGAGCAGGCGATAGAGCAGACTGGGGGTCTGAGGCTGGGGAGGCTCGTCCTCCTGGTCGGTGCCGGGGATCAGCTCCTCCAGACGGCGGATCTCCTCCTCGTCCATCTCCTCCGACTCCTGAAACATCTGGTCGGCATACCGGTCGGCCTTGCGGCCCAGACGCTTGAGCAGAGAGGACAGCAGGCTCTCCTCCGGGGGGAATTCCACCACGCCGGAATCATCTTCTCCGGCGTCTTCCTCTTCCTCCTCCTGGGATGCCTCCTGCTCTTCCTCCTCCTGCTGGGGGGAAGAGGATTCCGGCTCCTGTTCAGTCTGGTCCGGCGGAGAAGCGGTCTCCGGCTCCTCCGGGGCGTCCGAATCCTCCGGTTCCTCCTGAGGCGTGGGGACAGGCCGCCGGGGGAAGGCCAGTACCTTGCCCTCCGGCTGGTCCAGGGGAGAGTTTACGGGGACAGCGGTGCGTACCGTGCTGCGCCGGGTGCCATACTCAGCCAGGATATCTTCCAGAGAATAGATCTCTTCCGCAGGCTCCTGGGTGGGATGCTTCGTATTCTCCGGAGTGGTTTTATTGGGTTTTTCTTTGTCACGCTGGCGCATAAGCGGCTCCTTGGTGGTGGTTCGTGAGAATAATTATCCGCCTACCCGCTGCCGGACGGCCTCATAAAGAAGCACGGCGGCGGCGGCCGAGGCGTTGAGGGAGTTGATTTTGCCGAACATGGGGATGGAGACGGTGAAGTCACAGTTCTCCGTGACCAGACGGCCCATGCCGTCTCCCTCGCTGCCGATGACGATGGCGGCCGGGCCCTTCAGGTCGGCCTGATAGAGGGAGGTAGTCCCCTCGGCGGCAGTGCCGAAGACCCACACGCCCGCCTGCTGCAGCTCCTTCAGAGCGGCCACCAGGTTGGGCACCCGGGCTACGGGCACATGGGCCACCGCACCGGCAGAGGTCTTGGCCACCACGGCGGTGAGTCCCGCGGAGCGGCGCTTGGGGATGATGACCCCGTGGGCACCGGCGGCGTCGGCGGTACGGATGACCGCACCCAGGTTGTGGGGATCGCTGAGCTCGTCGCACACCACGATCAGGGGCTTTTCCCCCTTCTCCCGGGCGATGGCGAGAATGTCGTCCACGGTGACATACTCCCGCACCGCGCACAGGGCGATGACGCCCTGGTGGGAGTGGGTACGGCTCATGCCGTCCAGCTTGCGCCGGTCGGCGTCCACCACCACGATGCCCTTTTCCCGGGCGGTGGAGGCGATATGCCCCAGGGTGGCGTCGGTTTCGCCCTTGGCGATGAAAATTTTGTCGATGGTCACGCCGGCGCGTAATGCCTCGATGACTGCGTTGCGGCCTTCGATCACGCCGTCGCTTTCCGCCTCGATGGGGGCGGAGCGGCGCAGGGGGGGACGTTTATTCATGGATTGAAAACCTCCAAAATGAGCGGTAAAAAATCAAAATGCGATACAGAATATACTATACCATATTTCCCACCCCGAGGGAAGGGAAAAATTGTGCCTGGAATACCGGGTTTCACAGAAAGTTTACAGCACTCTTTCTTGTTTTTAAAGGAAGAGTGTGGTATAGTAATCACTGCGAATCTGAGATGAACCGGGCCGAAAGGCTCTGGTTCCCCATTTTTTTGTGCCAACAAGCGACGGAGGTATTCTCATTTGAAGCCAGAAAAAAACAATAACAACCGAAACAACAAACGCAATGTGATCGGTCTGGTCAGTATTGTCCTCTGGGCACTGTTTTTTACCATTTTGCTGCGCAGCTGCCAGTCTGCCTATGAAAATGCGGACACGGTTCAGGTGCCCTACACCACCTTCAAGGAGTGGTTGGTAGAGGACAAGATCAAAGAGGTCAACGTGGAGACCAGCCAGTACACCTTTACCCTGCGGGAAGGGGTGACGGTGGAACTGCCCAAGGAGGAGAGCAGCCAGAGTGAAAGCTGGATGAACTCCCTCATTCCCTCTACCCAGAAGCCGGAGGATGTGAAGTATATTACTGTGCCTCTGGCCGGAGTGGAAGACAGCGAGCTCTCTGCTCTGCTGGAGGAGCACACAGACGTATCCTACACTGAGCCGGTGGACAGCTCGGCCTATCTGCTCAGCCTGTTCCTGTCCTACATCCTGCCTCTGGTGGTGATGGTGGGCCTGATGCTCTTCCTGTTCCGCGGCGTGGGCGGAAAGGGCGGAATGGGCGGCATCGGCGGCATCGGCGGCGTAGGCAAGTCCAATGCCAAGGTCTATGTGGAGAAAAAGACCGGCGTCACCTTCCGGGATGTGGCCGGTCAGGATGAGGCCAAGGAGTCTCTCCAGGAGATCATCGACATCCTCCACAATCCCCAGAAGTACACCGAGATCGGCGCCAAGCTGCCCAAGGGCGCTCTGCTGGTAGGCCCTCCGGGTACCGGTAAGACCCTGCTGGCCAAGGCAGTGGCCGGTGAGGCGGGCGTGCCCTTCTTCTCCATCAGCGGTTCTGACTTTGTGGAGATGTTCGTGGGCGTGGGCGCCAGCCGTGTCCGTGACCTGTTCAAAGAGGCCGCCAAGATGGCCCCCTGTATCATCTTCATCGATGAGATCGACACCATCGGTAAGTCCCGCGACAACCGCATGGGCGGCAACGACGAGCGGGAGCAGACCCTCAACCAACTGCTGGCTGAGCTGGACGGCTTTGACCCCAGCAAGGGTATCATCGTTCTGGGCGCCACTAACCGGCCCGAGGTGCTGGATAAGGCTCTGCTGCGTCCCGGCCGCTTCGACCGGCGCATCACCATTGACCGGCCCAACCTGGCCGGCCGTCTGGCCACACTCCAGGTGCACACCCGGAAGATCAAGCTGTCTGAGGACGTGGATCTGAAGAAGATCGCTCTGGCTACCGCCGGATGCGTGGGCGCGGATCTGGCCAACCTGGTCAACGAGGCCGCCCTGCGGGCGGTGCGCCATGGCCGCCGCCTGGTGACCCAGGAGGACCTGCTGGCCTCCTTCGAGTTTGTCATCGCCGGCAGCGAGAAGAAGAATTCCGTGCTCACCGAGTTTGAAAAGAAGCTGGTGGCCTATCACGAGGTGGGCCACGCCATGGTGGCTTACAAGCAGAAGAACGCCGAGCCGGTGCAGAAGATCACCATCGTCCCCCACACCGAGGGCTCTCTGGGCTACACCCTGCTGATGCCCGAGGAGGACAAGACCAACCTGCGCACCAAGGAAGAGCTCATGGCCAAGATTATCGTCTCCATGGGCGGCCGTGCCGCCGAGGAAGTGGTGATGCACACCATGACCAACGGTGCCTCTCAGGATATCCAAGAGGCCACCAACATCGCCCGGAACATGGTCGCCATGTTCGGTATGAGCGACGAGTTCGGCATGATGGCTCTGGGTTCCGTCCGCAACCAGTATCTTGACGGCGGCTACGGTCTGGACTGTGCCCAGGAGACTGCCGCCATCATGGATAAAGAGGTCAAGATCATTCTGGACCAGTGCTACAAGGCGGCGGTGGAGCTGCTCAAGGAGAACCTGGAGGATATGCACAAGGTGGTGGAGTACCTGCTGCAGAAGGAGACCATCACCGGCGGCGAGATGGTGGCCATCATCGAGGGCCGCGACCCCGCCCTGGTGGAGGACGCCTACGCATCCACCCACGCCAAGGCAAAGCCTTTGCCCGGGGATATTGAGCCTCCCGCCAAGAATATCCACATGGTCAGCGAGGAGATCAAGCCCCCTCTGCCTCCCCAGGAGGACGAGGGCAGCGACGCCAAGCCGGAGGATCAAGCCTCTGACGACTCCGACAAACCGCAGTCCCCGGCCCAGCCGGAGGAGGGAAACGACTCCGACTCTGAGGAGACAAAGGAATAACAACACGGTTTTAGCCGGGAAGCGAACTTCGCTTCCCGGCTTTTTCTCTGCAAGGGATCCTTGCGTGACAAAATGGGGGCATATTTGGTATGATCAAGGCAGAAAGGGGGAGTGGTTATGCGTTTATCCATCGCGAAGCACATCCGCAGCCTGCGCAAGCGTGCCGGGCTGACCCAGGAGGAGCTGGCCCAGCGGCTATATGTGACCCGGCAGACCGTCTCCCTGTGGGAGCTGGGAAAAACCCGGCCTGACGTGGAGACCCTCCAGGCCATTGCCGATTGCCTGGGGGTGGATCTGCTCCAGGTGCTCTACGGACCGGAGCAGACTGCGCCCCAGAGCACCACGCGCCGGCTTATCGTATGGGCGGCGGTGAGCGGAGGAGTCGGGGCGCTGCCCTGGGGCGTGATGACCCTGGTACACAGCTGGATGGGCCGGCCGGAACTCATTGGCTCGGCCTGGTTTGTGCCTGTGGGCAGCGGCTATCTCTGGATGGGATTGTATGGATGCTCCCTTCTAGCACTGCTGTCCGGGATGTGGCTGGGAAAAATTTTGAACCCTGTGCCCACTCGCCCCCAGCCGCTGTGGATGGGGATTGGACTGGCGGTTCTGGCGATATGGATCACCTATTGTGTGAGCCTGCATATACCGCTGCCCTGGGCCAGTTTGGCTGCCTGGCGGATGCAGCAAGCCCCGTGGCTGTTTCTGCCGCTGGGGCTGCTCTTCCACCGGAGCTGGCTGTCGTGGCGGCACATGTTGGGCCTGAAACAAGAAAACGCGCTCTGAGAGGAATCTCAGAGCGCGTTTTGATAGCTTACAGGCACCGGCGGTAGGTGCGGGTAATTTCACGCAGCTTACCGGAGACATAGGGGTTGAAGGCGTCCATACGTACCCGCCAGGACCAGTTGTGGTCGCCGGAGGTGCCGGGGGTGTTCATCCGGGCGTCAGCCCCCAGGCTGAGCACATCCTGGAGGGGAGCCATGGCCAGATAGCTGCCCGAGGCCCAGGCTCCGGCAATGAGGCCCCAGCCAAGTCCCTCGTCCTCCCGCAGGCGCAGGTACTGCCGGGCAAAGCGGGCCTGGTCGGGGTTGCCCTGGGTCAGGAACTCCATAAAGGTGGGGGTGTCGTGGGTGCCGGTGTACACCACGGAGAATTTTTCACAGTTGTGGGGCAGATAGGCACTCTCCCCCAGGTGGTCAAAGGCAAAGACCAGCACCTTCATGCCGGGGATGCCGCAGGTGCGCACAAATTTCAGCGCGTCGGCATCCAGGTCGCCCAGGTCCTCGGCGATGAGCTCCAGCTCCGGAGCGGTGCGCTGGAGAGTTTTCAGCAGCTCCATGCCCGGGCCGGGCTCCCAGTGGCCCTCCTTGGCGGTCTCCGCGTCGGCGGGGATGGACCAATAGGTGTGGAAGGCGCGGAAGTGGTCGATGCGGATGGCGTCGTAGAGCCGGGCACACCAGGTGATGCGCTCCCGCCAGAAGTGGAAGACCTCCTTTTTATTGCCCTTCCAGTCATACAGGGGGTTGCCCCAGAACTGGCCGTCGGCGGTGAAGGCGTCCGGGGGCACGCCGGCCACATTGGCCAGATGGCCGTCCTTATCCAGCTGGAACAGCTCCGGGTGGGACCAGCGTTCCACGCTGTCGGCGGAGAGATAGAAGGGGATGTCGCCCATGATGCGGATGTGCTTCTGGTTGGCGTACTCCTTTAAATGGAACCACTGGCGGTAGAAGGTGTCCTGGAGAAAGATGTGGAAGGCCACCCCGTCGGGGTCGGGCTGGGCGTCCTCGGGCCACTCCTCCCAGCTGGTATCATACTGGTCGTGGAGGGCGGCAAAGCGTGCGTAATCGGCCAGCCAGGGCAGGTCGGGCTCTTCCTGCTGCTGGGCGGCGGGGAGCTGGGCGTAGCGCTCAAAAGCCTTGCGCAGCAGGGGGATGCGGGTGGCGTTGAGGTGTTCGTAGTCCACCCGGTCCGGATTTTCACACCGGGCAGATTCCAGCTCCTCGGTGGTAAGCAGGCCCTGGGCGGCCAGCTCGTCCAAGTCGATGAGCAGGGGGTTGCCCGCAAAGGCGGAGGTAGACATGTAGGGGGAATTTCCGTGGCCCAGGGGGACCAGAGGCAGGATCTGCCAATAGCTCTGGCCCGACTCAGACAGAAAGTCCACAAAGCGGCGGGCGGACGCCCCCAGAGAGCCGATGCCGTAAGGGCCCGGCAGGGAGGAGACGGCCAGAAGAATGCCGCTGAAGCGCGCGTCGTACATGGAATCAGGGTCTCCTTTCAGGGTTGAATGGGCGGAACCCGGCAGGGGGTTCCGCCAAAAAAATCTATGTTTCAGTATACCAGAAACTCTGGAAAATTCAAGAAAAATCCCCCCGGCACACCTGGCCAAAAAAGGCCAGGGTACGGTCGTTGGTGTCCCGGCTTTCCGGCCAGTCCCACCAGCCCACTTCAAAGACGTGGGTGGCCCTGGCGCTCTGCTGTCGGGACCAGTGGATCACTTGGTGGGGGAAGGGGGAGTTGTCCAGGTAGCGCATGAGACGCTGGCTCTGGGCGTAGTAGCGGTCGGGCTGGCTGGCGATGACCAGAATGGGAGGCAAAGGCAGACCGGGAGCGGTGTCCTCGAAGCTGACGTGCCCTCGCAGGGGAGAGCGCCGCCAGGGACGGCCCAGCATCAGGTGGAGATACTCCCGGGTGAGAGCCCGGTCCAGCAGGGGGGTGAACAGGCGGAAGCGGTACACGTCGCACACCCCGTGGGCGATGGCCAGGGCGGAGAAAGAGAAGGGGAGGGGATCGACCTGATAGAGCTTCTGAAGGTCGGGGCTGAGCTGGACGCAGGCGGTGAGCCCGGTGAGATGTCCCCCGGCGGAATCCCCGGTGAGCAGCACCCGGCTTAGATCAAAGCCATACTCTGTGCTATGTTCGGCCAGCCAGTGGAGGCTAGCAAACACGTCCTGCACCTGTCCCGCCACCGTCACCTCGGGGACCAGGCGGTAGCTCATACCCATGACGGCGTAGCCCCGGGAGGCCAGGTACATGCAGTAATTGCGGTTGAGCTGCCGGTCACCGTACATCCAGCCGCCGCCGTGGATGTCCACCACGGTAGGCAGTGGACCGTACACGCCTGCCGGGCGATACAGGTTCAGGGTGTGCATGGGATGGCCGTCCTCTTCATAGGGCAGGCCCTCCCACACCTCCACCCCCTGAGGGGGCGTCTGGGAGTCCAGACGGATGGCGTCCCGCTGGGTGTTCCCGTCCCATTTCCTTTGGATCATGCGGCGGATCAGTCGTCCCATGGAAGATCCCTCCTTTTTGGATTCAGGTACAGCATAGCGCAATTGGGGCGCTGCTTCAAGAAAAAACAACGCCGCCAGAGGATATTTTTCCTCTGGCGGCGAAACAATGATTTAGACCGATTCCCGCCGGACCACCGTGTAGCCCAGCATGGTCTGGCGCACCGGCGCGTCGTCCCGGCGTTTCTGGTCCGCCATGGACAGCAGAAGACGGGCGGCCTCGGCACCGCAGTCCTCATAGTAGAAGTGGGCGGTGGTGAGCTTGGGGGAGATGTGGATTCCGGCCCAGCTGTCGTCGATGCCTGCCACGCTCACGTCCTCTGGAAGGCGCTTGCCCGCCGCCCGCAGGGCCTCCATAGCGCCCAGGGCAATGAGGTCGGTGGCGCACATCACCCCGTCCACGTCGGGGTGCTCGGCCAGCAGCTGCTCCATGGCCGCCCGGCCTCCCTCCACGGTGAAGGGACTCAGACGGGTGGGGATGTCGGGGCTGAGCCCGGCCTGGGTGAGGGCGGCGCGCACGCCCTGGCGGCGGTTGAGGCCCACCGCCACGTCCAGTTCAGTGACGCCGATGTATACCAGCTTCCGGCGTCCCCGCTGGATGAGACAGTCCATCAGCTCCCGGGCGGCGTTGAAGTCGTCGTGGTAGACACAGGGCACGTTTTGGGAGCGCTGGCCCACCACCACCACCGGCACGGAGCACTGGCGCAGCATCTCCTGGTGCCGGGGGGTAAGAATGGTGGCCATGAGCAGGATGCCCGCCACGCAGCGGCTTTGAAACAGGTCCAGGTAGGTCAGCTCCTGCTGGGGATCGTCGTCCGTGTTGGCCAGCAGACACAGGTAGCCCTGCTCAGACAGGACCTGGGTAACACCCGCAGTGACCCGGCTGACGGCGTCGGAGCTGATTTTGGGGACGATGAAGCCGATGTAGTCGGTGGATTTGGTGCGCAGGGACTGGGCTGCCGCGTCAGGGCGGTAGCCGGTGCGGTCAATGGCGGCCTGGATGGCCTCACGCTTGGGCTGGCTGAGGGAGCCGCCGTTGAAGTAGCGGCTGACGGCGGCACTGGATACGCCGGCCAGCTGTGCGATCTCCTTCATAGTCATATGGGGGAGCCTCCTTTGCTCCGGGGGCGGATAGGGTCAGCCCTCGGTGTGAAGCATCCAGACAAAGCCGTAGGGGAACAGCTCCACCCGGCCCAGGTCGTCAAAGTTGCCGCCGTATACCAGCTCCCGGTAGGGCCCCTTCTCCCAGGAGGAGGCGGTGACGAACTGGTCGCTGAAGTTGAACATGGCGATGAGCTTGCGGCCCTGGTACCAGCGGCCTACGCCCAGCACATGGGGGCAGCCGGTGTCGAAGGTCCACACGTCGGCCCGGGCGTCAAAGGTGGGCTCGTCGGCGCGGATCTGCTCCAGACGACGCAGGCCCATGAACTGCTTGCCCTGGCGGGTGGCCTCGTCGCGGCGCATGTGGGCCAGATCCCACTGGAAATTGCCCCGGTGGATGTAGCGGCTGTCGTCCCACTTCTCGCCGTCGTGGTGGTAGGAGTAGTCGTTGAGCTGTCCCACCTCGTCACCGCTGTACAGAACAGGAATGCCGCTCTGGGTGAGCATCCAGGCGTGGAGCATCAGGTCGCAGGCGATGGCACGCTCCAGCTTGAAGGGATTCTTTTCATAGTCGGCGGCCTCCACCCCGCACAGGGAGGCGGTGGTGCCGCACAGACGGGCGTCGCCCAGGCGGGGGTCATCGTTATAGAGCTCGCCCCGGCTGCCGCTGCCCGGCCACTTGCCGGTGAACCAATCGTTAAGATACTTCTTGTGGGTCACCTCATCGGTGCCGAAGTGCTCCTTGAGCCAGGGGTAGTCCAGACCCCAGCCGATGTCGTCGTGGCAGCGCAGGTAGTTCAGGAACAAAAAGTCCCGGGGCAGGGCGCACACGGTATCCATCTGGTGGCGCAGCAGGGACACGTCCCCGGTGGCCAGCGTGTGCCAGGTGGTGGCCATGGTGGTCACATTATAGAGCATGTGGCACTCAGGCTTTTCCGGGGAGCCGAAGTAGGGGACGACCTTGGCAGGCTCCATGACTACCTCGCCCAGCAGCAGCACGCTGGGGCAGACGATCTCACACACCATGCGCATCATGCGCACCAAGGTGTGGACCTGGGGGAGGTTGCGGCAGGTGGTGCCCAGCTGCTTCCAGATGTAGGGGACCGCGTCCAGACGGATCACATCAATGCCACGGTTGGTGAGGTAGAGTAGGTTCTCGGTCATGTCATTAAAGACCACGGGGTTGGCGTAGTTCAGGTCCCACTGGTAGGGATAGAAGTTGGTCATGACCACCTGCTTGCAGTCATCCAGCCAGGTAAAGCTGCCGGGGGCAGTGGTGGGGAACACCTGGGGGACCGTCTTCTCAAATTCGCGGGGAATATCCCAGTTATCATAGAAGAAGTAGCGCTCCCGGTAGCCCGGCTCTCCGGCACGGGCCTTGCGGGCCCACTCGTGGTCCTCACTGGTGTGGTTCATCACAAAGTCCAGGCACAGGCTGATGTCCTTCTCCCGGCAGGCGTCGGCCAGAGACTCCAGATCCTCCATGGTGCCCAGCTCGGGCTGGACCCGGCGGAAGTTGGACACGGCGTAGCCGCCGTCGCTGCGGCCCTTGGGGCTCTCCAGCAGGGGCATCAGGTGCAGATAGTTGACGCCGCACTCCTGAATGTAGGGCAGCTTCTCTTCCACACCCTTCAGGGTGCCGGCAAAGGCGTTGGTGTAGAGCATCATGCCCAGCAGATCCCGGCGGCGGTACCAGTCGGGATCGTTTTCCCGGCGCTGGTCCTGCAGACGCAGGGCATCCTTGCGCTGGGCCCAGCAGCGACGGAGCATCTGGACAAAGTAGTCAAAGGCGGCCATATCACCGTGGTAGAGCTCGCAATAGAGCCACTTGAGCTCGTCATAGCGGCTGTCCAGACGGCGCTGGAAGGCGTCGGGGTCGGGATGGACGGGAGCGGGCTGCTCGGCCTCTTCGGCAGTCTCTTCCACCTCGGGTTCCCCGGTCTCTTCGACAGTCTCTTCCGCCTCGGGTTCCTTGGCCTCTTCGGCAGGCTCTTCGGCCTTGGTTTCCTCGGCCTCTTCGATGGTCTCCTCAGCCTTGGGCGCCTCGACCGCTTCGATGACCTCTTCGGCCTTGAGAAGAACCGTTGCAGGCTCCTCCGCAGGAGCTTCCGGCGCCTTGGCAGGAGCGGGCTGGATGGCCTCTTTCTGGTCTTCTGCGGGGGTGAGCTCACCCACCGGGATGGGGATGGCGGGGATCTTCAGCCAGCCGTCCCCCTCGTCGGCCTGGCGGATGCGCCAGGTGCGGGCGGGGATGACGCTCCAATTCTTAAACCCGTTCATATCAAGGGCCTCCTTACTGAATTTCCGCCAGGGTGGGCATGGCGGGGATGGCTCCGCTGCGGGAGCAGGTCACCGAGGCAGCGCGGTTGGCAAAGGCCAGGATCTCCTCCAACTCCTGGGTGGTCAGGCCCTCCAGGGGCTTGTCGCCCCGGGCGACCAGGCGGCTGAGTACCGCCCCCAGGAAGGTGTCGCCGGCGCCGTTGGTGTCGGCCACCTTGGTGGGGACTCCGGGCACCAGACCGGTCTTGCCCTGCCAGCGGTAGAAGGAGCCCTTATCTCCCAAAGTGATGAGCACCAGGCGCACGCCATCCGCCTCCAGACGGCGGCTGCCCTCCTCGGGGTCGTTGGTGTCGGTCATCAGAGCCACTTCCTCGTCGGAGAGCTTGATGAGATCCACCAGGGGCAGGGGAATACGCATCCACTGCTGGGCCTCCTCCTGGGTCTTCCACAGGGAGGCGCGGTAGTTGGGGTCATAGCTCACCAGCACGCCCTTCTGATGGGCGTGGCGGGCGGCAAAGATGGTGGCCGAACGGGACAGCCCGGCAGTCAGACTGACCGAGCCGAAATGGAGCACCTTGCTCCCCTCCAGCTGGCGCACGTCCACCTCGTCGGGGGACAGGTTGCAGTCGGCGCCCCGCATAAAGCGGAAGGAGCGCTCCCCGGAGGGGGAGACGGTGACCACTGCCAGGGTGGTGGCTCCCTCGTCGGTGCGCAGGCCGGCCACGTCCACCTGGTTTTCCTGCAGCACGCTTTTCAGATAGTCGCCGAATCCGTCCCGTCCGATCTTTCCTAAAAAGGCGGTGCGGGCGCCCAGACGGGCGGCGGCCACGGCTACGTTGGCGGGCGCTCCTCCCGGGTTGGCGGCGAAGAGGGGCACTCCCTGTTGGTTTGTCCCGGTCTGGGTCAGGTCGATGAGCACTTCTCCAATGGTGGTGAGATCCGTCATAGCGGTCCGCTCCTTCTTGATAGAATTGAAAAAAATTGAAATCGATTACAAAGGTAATATAGCACAAACGGCTCCTGGGTGCAATGGGTGACCCGCACCCCGTCAAGAGGACAACGAAAAAATATAAGGATTTTACACGGCACAGGAAGTATGCCGTGCTGTGCAACCGTAGATTTGGGTAACTTGCTATGCAGGCAACCCGAATCTGCGGTTTT
>ENA-OQNI01000726-OQNI01000726.1-human-gut-metagenome-genome-assembly--contig:-NODE-726-length-30741-cov-4.296368_pt1 | contig 30741 bp, 34 predicted proteins | sample MGYA00242627_ERZ504876 | MGnify/ENA primary metagenome ERZ504876 (study PRJEB26092, sample SAMD00036386) | human gut metagenome | host: Homo sapiens | study: EMG produced TPA metagenomics assembly of... | reverse complement strand
AAGCTTTGGAAGCAAAGGCTGGTTAATTTTTATATAGATTTTAAGCCGAGGGTTTACGCCCCCGGCTTTTTTGTTGCCCTTTTTGCCCTGCATGGCTAAAACTCACAGCGGAATTTTCCGCCGCCAATTCAACTACGTTCCCCTAAACGGCGAACACAAAGGCAACCAACACACAAGTTTGGAATGTGCGCAAAATGCGCAAATTCCAAAGTATATTTGATTCACTAGGCCGCCTAGATTAAATCCAGCCAGCTTGGAAAGTTCGTCATCGGTGTGAATTTGGACTTTATCAGATTTCTGTAAAAGTCCACTTTTATACTGGTTACCATGAAATTCAGCTTGCTTCTCTTTCGCCTTTGCCTGGATCACATTTTTCATTTTCAAGGCCAATTCGGAACACACCTTATTTTTCGCTACAAGACCGATTTAGGCGTTTTTATCCTTTTGATATCCCGGTCTCCGTGAGTTCCTGTACTCGTTCTAGGGCTTTCTGCTGGCCTTTGGACTATCAATCTGCTTTAGACTATTTAAAACTACGATAAAAGGGCGATATATCTTTGAAGTTCTTCGGATTCATACTTTGAGATTAACTCGATCATCAGATCTGCGGAACGCTGATCGCTGTAATATTCATCAAAACAGCTATAATACAACGCTCTGTCCGCAAACTTAACGTTGACAGGTAATAAGCCTGCTTTCATCAATTCAAGGTTTAAGACCAGCCGCCCGGTTCGTCCGTTGCCATCAATAAACGGGTGGATACCCTCGAAACGCAGATGAAATTCTGCTATTGCTTCGATGACGTGCTTTTCTCGTTTCATCGTTTCATAGTCTGCGATAAGCTGTTCCATCTGTACCGGAACAAGATACGGCTGCGGAGGTGTATGGTTTGCGCCAAGAATACGAACGGGAACGCTCCGGTAAACGCCTTTATTGTTTGCGTCGTTCATCAGTATTAAAGAATGAATGTCTTTGATAACCCGCTCTGTAAGGGGGCTGTGCGTGTCTGCAAGGGTTACTACATACTCAAAGGCATCTTTATGTCCGATTGCTTCCAAGTGCTCTTTAATAGGCTTTTGCGCTATTGTAACGCCCTCTTGCAATATTAACGCCGTTTCTCTTAACGTGAGCGTATTCCCTTCGATTGCGTTTGAATTATATGTGTTTTCGATCATAAATTCTTCACGAAGCCTTTTTAATTCCGTATCGTTGAGCGGGCGCAGACTGGCAAGCTGCTCCTTTAATTGGTCAATTTTTGAGAAGTTCATGTTTCGTCCTCCGCGTTGTCTCGTTCTATCTTTTCATCGATAGCCTCGTTCACAAAAGCATTAAGGCTTTTCCCCTGCTTTTCTGCGTGGGCCTGAATTTCTGCCTTGCGTCCTTTAGGCACTCTGGTTTTAATTTCGTCATAATTATTTTTTATATATTTAGCAGTAGCTTTTTGTTGTGCTTTTGTAATTGCCATATATATCACCCCATATTATTATACGCCAATTATATAGCGGGTACAATATACACAATAACTAATATATTGGGTACAACATTAGTACTATTGCCTATTGATATACTGGGTACAATATATTATAATATAATCACAAGGTCAAGGGAAACGGCAAGGCCGGGATACATGATTGAACAGCGGTGCCGCGGGCTATAGTATCATGAACGTACCGGCTCCCACCTTGGAACGGTTCACCGCCAGCCATGACAAGACGGGGTTAGAATTCAGCCATAAAATCCGCTGTAGGTCTTGGTCGTTAGACGCTTCCGGGGTTTGCAGGTTCCACCGATAACAAAACCTGCGGGGAGTTCCCCAAAAGAGCAAAAAAAGATGGAATGCCAGTGCATGCCAAGGCATGCAAACGGATGCTAATGAGAAGGAGAAGGAGAAAGAAAATATTACATCCCCCCTTACCCCCCAAGGGGAAGCGGGAAAAGCTCAAAACTACCCTTAAAAGCAATCTTCACAAACAAACGGTTGTGGAACACGCGTTCTTTTGGCCTACAAGGGCGATACAGACGGTTTTATTCCTTCAGAGGGTAATTTTACATCTGAAAAGAAAAACGCCTTAAATTGCCTTGTAGAGACCAAAAATAAAAAGCGGGTTATTTCCCCGCTTCGTCCCGCTCTGTGTTATAAATCAATATCCTTTCCGGTATCTTCCTTATACCGTGTAGCTACGGCGGTTTTTATATACCCGTTTAGACTTTCACCCTGTTCCTCTGCATGGGCTTTGATGGTGTCTTTTGTGCCTTTCTTTACTTCTAGTGCTATCCTATCATAATTTTTTGCTTTGTAATTCGCTGTTGCTTTTTGTTGCGCTTTACTTACTGCCATAATATTCCCCCTTTTCTATGAGTATTATAACACAATTCAATAAGTGTGTACATATACAAATTGCATAAATATATGTGTGCACATTCATGCAGAATACCAATTGATATATGTGTGCACCTATGCTATACTATAATCACAGTCAAGGGAGAGCGAAAGCGGACGAAGTACCGAAAGGGAACCAAGAACGCGACGTGACACCGGGAAGCAGGATAAGGGAGATTGAGACGGTCGGTGACCTAGATGCTTAAAGCCTGCCGGGGCTCACCCATAAAGCTGAAAGGAGGCGGACACGCCTAAAATCAAATTTAAGCTGAAAACTCACAGGCTAGCTCGTGGTTTTGGAAAAGAACCCGCTTAACTGGTATCCAAGTACCCCTAGACAGTTCATTTGAAAAATCCCCCAGCTAGCCCTATCAAAAACACACAAGTTGAAAGGAGATGAACACATGAAGCGGGAAGTTAAAATCTCAGCGGACAGCGCCGCAACGATTCTGTTAGTCAATTCAGCGCTGGGGCTTATCCTGGACGATGGGCTGACAACGGAATCCATTGAAGAACTGGAAACCCTGTATGACCATTTAGGCGACGTAATAACCGATATGTCGGAAAGGAATGAGTGGAATGAAAAGATCGGAGCTTAAAAAAGTGATCGCGGAGTATCAGGAAATCAACCAGCAAATAAACCAGCTTGAAAAGAGAAAGGCGCATTTGGCGGAGCGGGTCAAACGGCACATGGGAGACCGCCATGAGGTACGCATTGACGATTTTATCATCAGGTTCCAGGCTGTGGAAAGCAATCGCTTTGACTTGTCCTCGTTCAAGGAACAGCACGGCGATCTTTACAAGGCGTTTACACGTCACACCATCACAAGGAGGTTTTCGATCGCATGAGCCAGAAAGCAAAGGAAATCTATGAAGCGGGCGGCAAGTATTATCCCGTGGACGGTTACATCAAATCAAAGGCGGGGGCTGTGGTTCCCCCTGGTGGGTATCCCGCAAATGAGCGATAGAAAGTGGCAGAAAGCCGCTGCAAGAAACGCAGTAGACAATTACACCAGGGAGCACGGAAAGCCCCCGGAATCGCCTGAAACTGCCCTTAAATGGCAGCGCCAAAAGTGCGAGAAACCGTGAACATAAAAAAGGAGAATCCACATGTACAAGCCAATCAGCGAACAGATCAAAGCGGTTAAGATCAAGCCGGAGTATGAGCTGACTGGAAACCAGCTTTTGGAACTGAAGAACGGAAGCAGCGACTTCTATCAGGCAATCTACAACGCTTTCAAATTCGGCTATCTAAAAGGCCGGGAATCAGTAAAAACAAGGAGGCATAAACCATGCGCCAGATAAAAGAAAAAGCACCTGCAGCGCCCGCCAGCGTCACAAGTGCAAACCACAATAACCATAATCAGGATATCACAAATTCAGCAAGAGTGCAAGAGGTAATCGCCGCAATTATCAACAACTGTAATAAATACCGGGAATATGGGCGCCGCCGTTCTCCACACAATTTCTTTAGCAGTCTTAATTGTGAAAGTACAGAAAGCGATATAAAAAAAGTCTGTCTCGCTATGCTGGAAGCGGCTCAACGCGAATACAGCTTGGAAGCTTTAGACCGAAAAATTGTCTTCGGCTTCTTTGAGCTTTTGGCCGATGAATATGTGGCTGGATTAAAGGAATATGCTAATAATACCATAGCCTAGGCCGGGAGAAATCCCGGCTTTTCCCCGTTTGCGGGGATTTGCGCCAGAGTTGGAAAAGGTTACCCCCGCCGTTCCCTTGCGGCACTGGAGTATTGCAGCGGTAAGGGGGGAGCCTTAGAAAACCTTTAGCCTTACCAAAATCTTATCCCCTATCTGGCTTTTAGAATACCTATTCGCTCCAAATATTCTATAGTGGTTTCCTCCACGCTTCCGTAACTGCTCCACGACTGGAAGCCGGTGCCGCGGCAAGCCCCGCCGCTGATAACCTCGTCGGTGTATTCCATAAGCAGCCGCCTTGCTTTCCCGCCTCTGAGCTTTCTTAGCCCTTTGTTCTTCAAGTCCCTGGCGTATTGATAGCTTACGCCCAGTTCCCGGCCGACTTCTTTCAAAGATTTATTCTCATAGTATTGGCCCCGGACAGCCCGCTCCATTGGCTTTTCAAGGAACGACAAGCACACCTCCAAGGTGTCATGAAGCTGACTGTTGTATGTCCTGTCCTCTGCGTCTTGGAAAGCGTCTAGGGCTGTTTGATCTTCCACGCTGTCCCCCAGGGTCATATCATCGCTTTCCTGGTTGATTGGCTCGTCCAGGCTGGAACACTCATTCAGCGGGATATGCTTTATCTGTCCGCTCCTGGTGCCCAGAATAGCGTTTACATGGTTCTGAAGCGGGTAGTTGAGCCAGGAAGTAAATTTCCACCCCTTAGCGGGATTAAAGGCTTCCACGGCCTCCAGGACGGCAAAGAAGCCCTCCTGCTCTAAATCGTCCATTGTTACGCCGCACCGGGCAAACTGATCAGGATTCCGGTTATAATACCGGGCTAGAATCATAAAAATAATTCCCCTTGTTTGGTTCCACAGCTGCGAGATTGCGGCCTTGTCTCCCGCCTGGGCCTGTACAGCTAATTCCTCGTTTGTCTGATAAAATACCGTTTTCTTTTTGTCCGCTCTTTGTTCTGCCATTGACAGCCGCCCCCTGTTTTGCCTATAATATAATCAGCTTTTAGGGGCCGTCCTGTTTTGGGGCGGCTTTTTTTATTTTTGGAAATACTCTGTCCTGATGGTAATCTCGCAGGTTTCCGGCGTCCAGGTAATCCACCCTAATTCCGTTTTACCTTCCCGCTCCACCAGCGCCATTCCGACAATCCGCGGCGTGCTGATAGGGAGATAAGAGATTCCCTGCGGTTTGTCGCCAAGCAGGACTGGTTCCGATTGTCCAAAGCAAGGCATGATCTGTAAAACTTTCATAATTCCTCCTAACAGGCCAGGCGATGGCGGTCGTCCCACTCATAAAATGTCTGCCGCCTGCCGTCAAAGGCTATTGTGGTTTTTCCCGTCTGGCCCTCTTTGTTTTTCGCAATGATTAACTCCCTGGTGCTGTCCTCCTGATCGGGCCAGTGAATCAAAAGAATCGCGTCCGCGTCCTGCTCAATCTGTCCGGATTCTTTTAGGCTGGTCATATCCGGCGCTCCCTTCCCGGCCCGGTTAAGCTGGGCCAAGGCGATCACAGTAATCCCCATCTGCTGCGCCAGGGTATGCAGATCCATTGAAATTTGTGTTGCCCGTTCGTAAGGCGTTTTCCCGGACGATTTCATCAAGGTCAGGTAATCGACAAAGATGATTTCCGCTTGCGCCTGCACTGCCTTTGACTTAATCTGTTCCGCTGTCCAGCCCGCAGCCGAAACCACTTCAAGCTTTAAGTTTTTAAAGCGGTCAAATCCTTCTGCCAGCTTTACCGAATCGCTTTCACTGATTTTCCGCTGTTTGACCTCGATAAAATCCAATTCAGCATAACAGGTCACCAGCCGTTCAAAAATCTTTTCCGGGGAAGTTTCCAGGGAAAAATAAACGCATTTTCTGGTTCGCGCCATCGTCAGCATCATTTGCAGGGTTAAGGCCGTTTTGCCGGAGGACGGACCGCCGCCAACGATCATGTAGTCGCCGCTGCTTAGATACACATGGCGATCAATCCATGACAACCCCGTTTTAATATACTCTTTCTTTTCCTCCACCGTTTCAATGAAGCCAAGGTATCCCTCTTTAGCGTTCAGGCTTTTCCCCTTTTGGACGGTGTCAAAGCATTTAAGGAGGTTCGCCGCCAATGACTGGCACTCAGCCAACCCGACGCCCTCCTGTATCTCTCGCGACAAAGCTTCAGCATAGCCGTACACCGAATTTTTTATCTGCGTTTCCCGAATGATCTCTATGTATTCCAGATAGTGGGAAACCGCCGGAATATCACTAGCACAGTTTAGGCAGTAGCTCAAATACTCCTGTTTCTCGTCCTCGCCAATACAAGCCGACACGGTGAAAGGATCAATAGCCTTCCCCTGCCGGTATAAATCCAGACAGATTTCATATACCCTTTGACTGGGGCCAAACTGGAACGCCTCTGCCGTCAAGATTAACGCAGCCTCTGGCAATACCTTTTTAGGATCAATGAGGATTGCGCCGATCAAAGAATTTTCCACATGTGGATTCATAATCATTCTAGGATTTTCCACTTCCTTCCGCCGTCCGCCGCCTTTGGCTCGTCCTCCCACCTGCCCCCGTTTATCCAGGAAGCCGGAAGCGGGATATACTGCCCGCCGTCCCTTTTCCAAGCCTCGCTTTTCGCCTGCCATTCCAGCGCTGCAAGCATTTTTTCCAATAAGGCGGAATCAGGCTTCAATTTCTGAAACGCTTTGAACGCGGTTTTCTTCGCCTCTTTACGTGGATACGCTTTCCAGAACACATTAAAACGATCTTCAACAAGGGTCTTGGGGCGGTTCGCGGGGGTTCCCGTTCCGTCTGCCATTTTAACAGTTAGGCCCTCGCCTTGTTCTTTTTCGTCCGTGTGTTCCCCCTTGGGGGATATAGGGGGTATTATATCATTATCATTTACATTAACATTATCATTTACATTAACAGCTAGATTTGCTAGGCTTTGCTTAGCACTTCTAGCATTTGCTTGTTTTGCTAGCCCGCCTTTTCTGCCCGCTTCCGCTCTTTTGCTGACAACCTCTTTATACTTCCGCTTGTCCCGCTTCACCTGATTTGCTATGAAAGAATATGCCATATTTTGACCTGGATCGGTAAACCGTACAGTTTTTTCGTCTCTGATTAAACCAACAATTGCCTTTAAAATCTCCATTGCCTTATCAGGCGGAAGCATTTCCAGGTAGTCAATCCACTCCAGATAAAAAACGAAACTATCATTCTCCGCCATTTAATCACCGCCATTTCCGGCGGCGTTCAGGAAAATCTCCGCTGGCCTTGCTGCGGCTTCGATCTCCCTTACCCGTGATCTCATGGAATTTAAAAACTTGGATACCTCGTAATCCTCGCCGGGTTCCGGTAAAAAGTACCCTTGCGGCTCCTGTGTGCTGGATAGAATCAAAACGCCCTGCACTCTCAGGCTGTGGATTGCTTGCTGAAGCGTCCTCACATCTGGAAAGCCCGCCGCTTTAGCTAATGCCTTTGCCTGAATTGCGTTCGATCTGCCGAACGGGATATAGTCGATTAAAGTCAAGGCGCTTCCCTCCTATCTCACCAGCCTGACCTTGCCTGGTTCCTCCGGAGCGGGAAAGCGTTCCGGGTGTTCAAGATATTCGTCCAGCACGTCCAAATTAATGAGCTTCTTTCTTCCCACGTCCACATGAGGGATTGTCCCGTCAAGAACCATACAGCGCAAGGCGTGAGGCGTTAAGGCTGTTTGCGGGTCTTTTCCCTTTATGTAGGCGAATACGTCTTTTTGTAACCTCATGCGCGCCATGCTCACACCTCCTTTGCTAATTCCGCAATGATCGCGCGGATTTTTTCTTTTTCCTCGTTGGTAAATTCCTTTCGAAGCTTGCGGGAAAAATAACTGTCTGTGATCCCCAGCTTGTTCGCAATCTGCCACAGTTTCACGCCCGCTCCGGCTGCTTCTCTCCTGATTTCAACATTCATCATTTTGTTTTTTCCTCCTCTGTGAAAGTTGTTGTTGAAGTGATTGCATTTGTGTGTTACAATTCAATTATAGTGTAACAACATTGTTCAGTCAATACATTTATTGGCGAAAATATGTTCTTTCAACAAATATATGCAGGAGGCTTGCTTTATGGATACCTTGTCAACTTTCGCAAACAGGTTTAAAAAGCTGAGAGAGGAGCGGGGGCTGTCTCAATCTGATTTGGCAAAAGAATTAAATATATCCCGTGGTAGCGTAAGCTTTTATGAAAATGGGAGCAGATCACCAGATATAAAGGTGCTGGCTGACATTTGCAACTATTTCCATGTAACCAGTGACTATATGATTGGACTTAGCGATAATAAAACTATTGAATCATCAAATATTGGGGTAGAAATTGGATTGACAGATGAAGCAATAAACGTTTTAAAAAGCAAAAAAAGCAATAAATTTTATACCATTGTTTTAAGTTATCTTATTGTTCAAGAAGATTGTCTAAAATATCTTTTAAATTACTTGGCTACTTTTGCAATTAAGGAATTCTGGAGCTCGAAATATTCAATTTTCCCTCTTAAGCGAGGAGTCCATAGCCATTATACAGATGTTTGCTTCTCTGGGTTAATTAGGCGATTACCAAAATATTATGACGAGATGAAGCGGTATTTCCTCAATGATGATAAAGAGGGCTTAAAGTATTTAATTTTAGAATTTGCCGCTCAAAATGTCGATATTAGTGCCGTTAAAGAAGCCGCTGACATAGTAGAGGAGTATCCAGCTTATTTTGAATGTTCGTGTAATGAAGACGATTACGAAGAATATGTAACGACTTATGAAGATGAGCAAAAATTGATGGAACAAAGTATTTTATATCAAGAGGAAAAATTCGATATTGCAGTAGAGTTGCTAAGTTATATTGACCAAAGAAGAGGTGAACCAAATGGCGACAGTACAAAAGAGGGGTGACAGCTACCGTATTATCGTGTCTTGCGGCTATGATTCCCACGGGAAGCAGATCAGGCGGTCAACTACCTGGACACCCAGCCCCGGCATGACGAAAAAACAGGCGGAAAAAGAGCTGGAGCGGGCAAAGGTGCTTTTTGAGGAACAGTGTAAAAACGGCGCTTCCGGAGGCAATATAAAGTTTGAAGCTTTTGCAAAGCAATTCCTGGAAGAACGGGTAAACGGCAAATTAAAAGAGAATACTCGACAAAGGTATTACCGCTTTACAGACCGGACATTTCCGGCGCTGGGCCATTTGCGTATTGATAAAATAACAAGGCGGCATATTCAACGCTTTGTTTCCTCCCTGGAAGCTGACGGCATGAATCAACAAACGGGCGGGAAGCTGTCTCCAAAGACCGTGAGGGGGTATTTGTCCTTCGTATCCACGATACTGGAATACGCTGTGGAGTTGGACATGATACCAATGAACCCTTGCCATAACATCAAGGTAGCTGAGGGGAAAAGGTTTGAACGGAAGATATTTACCATCGAGGAAGCCCGGCGCTTTATTGAGCTATTAGACACCGCTCCGCTGGTTCGGAAAACGTTCTTTATTTTGGCTATATATGGAGGATTCAGAAAAGGCGAGTTACTGGGTCTGGAATGGAAAGACATAAACTTTAAAGCCAATACAGTCACGATCCGCAGAGAGGCGGAATATACGACCGACAAGGGGCACTATACGGACACACCAAAGACAGATAAGGCTTACAGGGTTATTCATCTTCCCGTCCCTATTATGGACATCTTAAAGCGGCGCAGGATAGAGCAAACTGAACAAAGGTTAAAAGCCGGGGACCTGTGGGAAGACAGCGATAGGATTTTCGTGAATGAGTTAGGACGGCTTTTAGGAAACGCTTCTATGTATAACTGGCTGCGGAGGTTTTGTGAATCAAACAATATCCCTCCTGTCTCGATTCACAGCTTTCGGCACCTCAACGCCTCTTTGCTGATTACAAGCGGCATTGATCCCCGGACTGTCTCCGCTTCCCTGGGGCACAGCCAAACATCAACCACGCTGAACATATACGCTCATACTTTCGCAGAGGCGCAGGCTCAGGCTTCGGAAGCCATAGCAAACGCCTTGAATCTGAATCAGAAAAAGGCATAAAAAACAGCCGATAGACAAACCCATGAAGCGGGCAAATCTATCGGCTTTTCTTGTATTTTTGAAGCGATAAACACCAAACAAACACCAAAACGCTTTTTCAGACAAAAAGAAAAAGCCAAAAATCCAGCGTTCATGCGGATTATTGGCCTTTTCAGATTGGTGGAGATGAGGAGAGTCGAACTCCTGTCCGAAAACCGCTTACAAAAGCCTTCTACGAGTGTAGCCATCTTATTAAAATTCCCTCTGCGCCGCGCCAAATGGCGGGCTCAGCGCTTCAGTAGCCTCTTAATCATGACCGAAAACGAGGCGGTTTCCGGTTCACGTTCACCGCTTAGGTTACGCCCCTATCCGAGCCGCGGTACTCACGGTTAAGGACGGCAGCTGTAATTAAGCTGCTAACGCTACGCTCCTATTAAAGGAAATAACGTTATTGGTTTTTTGAGTTTTGTCGTTTATTTTGAAACGTGCGAAGTTTAAAGTGTATCCGCCTCCACTACTCGCTTACCTTTGCTCACAATCCCCGTCGAAACCTTTACATCCCCCTATAAAACCGGTAAAACTACCGGTTTCTTTCTTTCATCGCTCTCTGGATATCCCGCTTGGCCGCCCGGGCGGCCAAATCGCTGCGCTTATCATAAAGCTTTTTACCCTTGCACAGACCGACCTGCACCTTAACACGGGATCCTTTAAAATAAAGAGATACTGGAATCAAGGAGTAACCGTCTTGCTTTACCAAGCCGAACAGACGCATAATTTCACGCTTATGCATCAGCAGCCTGCGGACACGCATTGGGTCTTTGTTAAATATATTTCCTTGCTCGTAGGGGCTGATATGCATTCCATTGACTAGCATCTCGCCGTCCACAATCGAGCACCAGCTGTCCTTTAAATTCACCCGGCCTTGCCGGATGGATTTCACCTCTGTACCGCAAAGCTCAATACCGGCTTCAAAGCTTTCCTCCAAAAAGTAATCGTGGAAAGCTTTTTTATTTTGGGCAATGGTTTTTAAATTTTCCTTCAAAAAGCTTTCCCCCCCTCTTGGGATTTTTTATCATAGCAGATTTCTAATCAGCTGTCAAACTCTAAAATTCCTGCCGTCCCGCCAAGGCCCTGGAAAGAGTCACTTCATCGGCGTATTCCAGGTCGCCGCCCACAGGGATACCATAAGCGAGCCGCGTGACCTTAATCCCCAAGGGCTTCAAAAGCCTGGAAAGATACATTGCGGTGGCCTCTCCTTCCACAGTGGGATTGGTAGCCATGATCACCTCTTTCACACCGCCTCGGTTTACCCGGTCCAAAAGCTCCTTGATCTTAAGCTGATCCGGCCCAATTCCGCCTAGGGGGGAAATCACGCCGTGAAGCACATGATAGGCGCCTGAATATTCATGGGTACGCTCAAAGGCGGCTACATCCCGGGGATCCTCCACCACACAGATGATCCCCTTCTCTCTCGCCTCATTCCGGCAGACCGAGCACAGCTCCTGGTCCGTCAGATTGCAGCACACAGAGCAGTAGTGGATCTTCTCATGGGCGTCCAAAATAGCCTGGGCAAAATTTTCAGCCTCTTTCTTTGGCAGCTGCAAAACATGGTAAGCAAGCCGCTGGGCGGTTTTTCTTCCGATCCCCGGAAGCCGCTCAAACTGCTCCACCAATCGGGAAAGAGGCGCAACCTGATACCCGGCCATACATTAAAACATGCCCGGAACTTTTAACCCGCCGGAAATCTTCTCCAAAGTAGCGTTCTTTTCCTCTGCCGCGGCCCGAAGAGCCTCGTTGGTAGCGGCTATGATCAAGTCGGACAGCATTTCCAAATCCTCGGGATCTACCACCTCAGGCTTCATTTCGATAGATTTTACTTCCATTTTTCCCGTTACGGTCACAGTCACGGCTTCCCCGCCGGAAGTGGCGGAATATTCCTTTTCCTCCAGCTCTGTGGTAGCGGCATCCATTTCCTCCTGCATCTTCTGGGCCTGACGGGCCAGCTGCTGGATATTCGCCGCGCCTGGATTATAGTTTTTGGGTAATCTAGCTTTCATTTTGGATTCCTCATTTCTATTTTATCTTTTCTACAGTGAGAAATTAGTCCTTTTTTGTCACCGAAACGCCGGCACTTTCCGCCGCCGCCGCTAACTGCTCCAAAGGATCCTTCTCCTGTTTTTTTCCTTGATATTCTCTCCGGTAAGGCCCCAGCTTGTAGGTCCTGCCGGTAATTTCCTTGATGGCTACCCGCATTTTGTCCCGCTGCGCCGATTTGCGCAGCAGTTCGAAGGCCATGGAATTGGGAGCGTCGATCAAAACAAAATCCCCGTTGACATAGGCCACAGAGCCGTGAAACGCAGAAGCGATCACGTGGGAGTAATCCTTTAAATACTCCAGGACCTCCGGCCAATCCGTCATCCGCTTCGCCCCTTGCTGTAAGGCTTCCATATCCACAGGACCCTTTTTGTCCTCCGGCGGTTCCTGCTCCTGCGGCATATCAGCCGCCTCTGCGGCTGGTTCTTCCCCGCAGCCTTCCGGCTCCGCATTGGCTCCCTGAGGCTTTGTCTGGGGCCTTGGGCTTTCCATAGGCGCGGCAGGCGGCTTAATGGACGGCGCAACGGCTTCAGCCTGTTCCGGAATCACCGCCCTGGGCTGCTTTTCCAACCTGGCAAGCCGGCGGAGGATAGCGTCCACGCTTTCATCCAATTCGGGAGAGCATAGCTTCAAAAGAGCCATTTCCAGCTCCACCCGTCGGTCGAACCCCCGAAACATCCGCTCCTTGGCCGCTTGCAGCACATCAATAGCGTGAATCGTTCCCGCTAATGTAAATGCTTCCGCCTGAACCTGCAGCTTTTGATATTCATCCTGAGAAACCACAATCAGATTCTGTGGATTCTTCATAGTTTTCAACAGCATTAAATTGCGGAAATGCCCGGCAAGCTCCTCACATAAGCGAACCATATCCTTGGAAGCCTTGTGAAGCTCGTCAATCTGCTCTAAGGCCTGGCCGCCATTCTGCCGCAAAACTGTATCCGCCAGGCTGAAAAGATGATCTCTTCCCGCTAAGCCCGCAGTTTCAGAAACTACCTCCAGTGTAATTTCGGAGCTTCTTCCCATGCACTGGTCCAAAAGGGACAGTGCATCCCGCATTCCCCCATCCGCGATTCGGGCGATGAGCAAAGCGGCCTCCCGCTCCAGATGAGCGTTTTCCTCCCCGGCCACAAACTGCAGCCGGTCCGCAATCACCTCAGGATCGATCCGGTGGAAATCAAACCGCTGGCATCGGGAAAGGATCGTAGCCGGCAGCTTGTGAACCTCGGTAGTGGCTAAAATGAACACTACATGGGCCGGCGGCTCCTCCAGAGTTTTCAGCAAAGCGTTAAACGCCCCAATAGAGAGCATATGGACCTCGTCGATAATGTAAACCCGGTATTTCGCAGCGGCAGGCGTAAAGGAAGCTTCCTCCCGCAGGTTTCGGATATTTTCTACGCCATTATTGCTGGCGGCGTCAATTTCCACCACATCCATCACGGAGCCGTTATCAATTCCCACACAGCTCTCACATTCTCCACACGGATCGCCCTCCTTTAGAGAAAGGCAGTTGACCGCCTTGGCAAGAATTTTGGCACAGGTGGTTTTTCCCGTTCCCCTGGAACCGGTAAACAGATATGCGTGAGCGATTCTCCCGGCTTTCAGTTCATTCTGTAAAGTCACCGTTACCTGAGGCTGTCCCACTACGTCGGAGAACACCTTAGGCCGCCACTTGCGGTAAAGCACCTGATACAAAATTCTCACCTCTTTCCAATAGATAAATGGAAAGCAAGACAGGCCGCGGTCGCGGCGTCATGCGCTTGGATATACGAACGGACAAACTGTCTGCATCGCACAGCGAAACTCCGGTTAATGCTGCTCGGTTCCCCGCCTGACATGGTTCCCGGCCCGCCGCCGCACAGGGCTCATCCGCCCGTATATCCAAATTCATGGCATCTGCCTTGCTTCTTCTGATTTCCCTAGAGATTCAGCTTTACTATTATAAACTATTTTGCCTATAAAAACAACCATAATTTTTAAAAATTCATTCTTCAGGTCTATCTTCTTATGTTTTGATGAGAAAAGGAGACGGAACCAATCCGCCTCCTCTTTTGCCATTAATTATATTCTGCTGAATTCCGTCCGTTCAAATCGCTTTCTCAGCGTAAGCAAAGCTTTTTTCTCAATGCGTGAAACATAAGAGCGAGAGATCTTCAGCCTTTGTGCGACCTCTCTCTGGGTCAGGGGGCGGCTGCCGTTTAACCCGTAGCGCAGTTCAATAATAATTCTTTCTCTGGGGGTCAGCACCTCCACCAAATACTTTTTCAATTGTTCCGACTTGATTTTGATATCCAAATTATCCACGATATTATCCTCAGTAGACATTACATCCATCAGGGTCAAGGTATTTCCTTCCTTGTCTGTATCAATCGGCTCGTTCATTGATACGTCCTGTGCACTTTTTTTGCCATTTCGGAAAAACATCAGGACTTCATTTTCAATGCACCTGGCCGCATAGCTGGATAGACGGATTCCCTTGCTGCTGTCAAAGGTGTTAACCGCTTTAATCAACCCAATGGTACCGATGGAGACCAAGTCATCCTGATCGCTTTGGCTGGAATAATATTTTTTAGACGGTTGAAGCTGAAGGAGGAATTTTTACGATCAATAATGGCCTCATAGGGCTCACCTAATTTTAAATGGATATCCAAATGCATTACCTCTCGGGTAGAGTCCTTTTTGACCACAATATGATCCAGGATAGTGGTCACCAAAGCGGAATTGATTCCATTCTGAAAGGTGATTTCCTCTTCCAGAGCAGTTTTGATTTTACTTAATTGATCTACAGAGATTTTACTTTTATCCTTTTCCAATTCAAGACTTCTTTTTTGTCTCTCCAGTTCTTGGAGCTGCTGGTTGAACCTTTCATTGCGCTGCTTAAATTCCGTTGTAGAAAGCGCCCTCTCTATGCTCATTTCCAGTAAACGTTCCTTTTTCCAAATGATAGCGGAAATTTCCTCTGCAATTCGTCTGATATCCTGCTGATAATCGAGTTCGTTAGGAACGGAACGAATGATTTTGACCACTGCCTCCACAATGGCTTGCTTATCCTGAGCCAGCTGGTCAAATATTCGTGCCATGATCTGATCCAATTCTTCGGTCAGCAGCTGCGGAGCAGAGCAGCCTGCCCGCCCACGATTCCGGTACACCCGGCATTGCCAGGCTTCTTTTTCTCCTTTCATGCTTTTCCGTACTTGCCTATGAAAGCTGGTGCCATGTTCCTCACATATGATTTTTCCGCTATACGGATATCGATTATGAAACTCGGCAGCATTCTGGTGAGACATCATTTGCTGGCGGCGCCGCTTGTAGAGAGCGTTGGCCCGGTCCCACAATTCTTCCGATACAATCGCAGGGATGGAGGGATCAGGATACATAATCCATTCGTCTTCCTCCAGGAAAATTTTTCTTTTGCTGCGGTAATCCACAGTCTGAGACTTGTTGGCACAGTACCATCCTTTATATTTTGGGTTTTCCAGGATATGCCGGATCGTTAGTACGTTGAAGGCGTTTCCGCGCCGGCTGGTAAATCCCTCATCATATAACTTTTGAGAAATCCTCCGGATACCCATTTTCTGATTGGCATAGAGGTCGAAAATTCGTCGGACAGCCTTTGCCTCTGACTCATTTATTGTAAGGATGCAGTCTTTTTTGTCATATCCCCATAATTTATCGTTACCCAATACATGACCGTTTTTGATAGCCTGCCGGAAGCCGAATTTTAACCTCTCGGATAATTTCCGCACTTCGTCCTGTGCAACCCCGGCCATAACTACCAGCCGGAATTCGCTGTCCGGATCCAGAGTATTAATATTGTCATTTTGAAAAAGCACTCCGACATTATGCTCCAGCAATTCCTGCGTATACTGGATACTATCCAAAGTAGAACGGGAAAAGCGGGATATCTCCTTTGTAATGATAAAATCAAAGCGTCCTGCTTTGGCATCTTCTATCATTTGAAGGAAGCTTTCCCGCTTTTTTGTACTCGTCCCACTGATTCCCTCGTCGATGTATCCTGGAATATAGGTCCAGCTTACTTTCGACTGAATCAAGTCAGTGTAATATTGTATCTGATTCTCCAGACTGTTCAGCTGTTCGTCCTTATCTGTGGAAACCCTTGCATAAAAAGTTACGCGTAACGGCATATCGAAGATTGACTTTCCGTTTCTCATTTCATTGCGTATCTTGAGTACATTCATGTGCTCTTGCCTCCTTTGTTAAGCACACAGGATACCGTAACAGCTCTGAAAAATCCATTACAGAATACACTAAATTTATCGCTTCAGAATAGGTAGTTCTTGATATAAGTCCCTGGGAAAAAATAAGCTTTAGCAGAACATTGACTAATTCTCGCTGCGCGCTCTCCAAAACCTTTCACCTCCATTAATGGATATGCAAATGAATATGAAAAGATGTTAGCCGGCCGATGCGAATCATACCCGCTATCTTATCATATATGGAAGCTTGGTGTATGCTTTACAGCTTATTGAAAGGCATCCGCCCTTTTATGCCCTCATACATTCCTACCCGCAGACCCGCTGTGACATAAAAGGTGCTGGATGATGCCAAACAATGGTCAATTATTTTTTCAAAAAATTATGCATCATGTGCTTTCTCTTTTGAGCACCCCTGTTCAGGCAGGGTTTTTAGTGTTTGATCCGTTAAGCGTTTCACCGAATAGCGCAAAACAAAAACCGCCCTTCTGCTGTGATGCAGAAAGGCGGTTTTTGCGCGCCGCTTCTTTCTATAAAGCGTACTTTTCATATTGCTGTAAATCAATCGCTGCCAATAAAAGCTGATAATTCCTTAAAAGCCGGCAGTGTTCCGGAAGCGCCTACTTTTCCAACACATAGGGTTCCGGCACCGTTTCCCAGCCTTACACAATCCGAGAGCTCCTTTTCTCTGCTAATTCCAGCTAAAAAGCCGGACACAAAGGCATCTCCCGCGCCGGTAGTATCAATCACCGGCCCCTCATAGGCGGAAAATCTTTTCTGCTTTCTGCCGTCAGAAAGCAAGGCCCCCTGTTTGCCCAATTTAATCACCGCCACCGGCACACCATGCCGATGAAAGTAAGCCGCTGCAGCCTCCGGCGTCTTTTCTCCAGAAAGCTCCATGGCTTCGTAAGAGCTGGGAAGGAAATAATCCAACAGCGCCAAAGCGGGCAGAAGCTGAGAAGCTTTCTCCTGCAAGGCCTCTCCCGTAATATCCATAGCGGTCAGCCGGCCCAAATCTTTAGCCCTTTTTAGTAAACGCGTCAGGCTTTCTCCCTCCAATTCGGGAAGCCCGCAGGCGCTGCCAATATAGATCATATCATAAGCTTTTAATAATTCATCGCTGATTTCCTCCTCGCGAATCTGCTGGCTTGCCCCTTTCTGCACCACAAAATTTCGTTCCCCATCGGGATGGATCAGCACGGCTGTAACGGAAGTTGGGCGGTCTGTTTTTTGAATCCACTGCGCAGGAACACCCAACTTTTCTGCATAAGCCAAAGCAAAATCCCCGAAAGCATCCCGGCCTACAGCGCTGTACAGTGCTGTTTCGACTCCCAGCGCCGCCAAGTTTGACGCCACATTAAACGCGTCGCCGCCTACCTGCATACGGATCATCTCCGCTTGGGACGTATCCTCTCGGAGCGCCTGCTCCGTCACTGGTTTTACCATTAAGTCACAAACCATCAATCCGACACACAGAATCTTAATACAAACCACTTCCTTCTCAGCCGTTTTGCGCCCCGTAAAACATTTCTAGACATTGACAAGCAATTTTCTTATGTTTTTGGGCCGACTCTTATTGATGCTTTCGCATTTTAATGACTCCGCCTTTTTAGCCCGCTTTGCCTGTTTGCGGCGGACGTAAGCCGGCATTTAAAACTATGCTTTTCGTTCTCAGACTCTTTAGCCCTTATTTACTTTCATCTTACTGGGCCAAAGGCTACCTCTCCCGAAGGCCGGAAAGTTACATATCGCATATTTCCGTCTGTTTTTTCAGGGTAATCCAGACGCAGATGTGCACCCCGGGTTTCTCTGCGCTCCCGCATAGCGGTCAGCATTAAAAGCGCGGAGCAGACCGCATTGTATGTGGAAAACGCGGAGGCCGCCTGAGGCGTATCCAAAAACGCCATAGGAGCGTACGCTTCCCGAAGCCGTTCCAGACTACGGATACCCTCGTTAAGCTTTTCTTCCGTTCTTTCCAGGAACGCTGCTTTTTGGACGATTTTTTGAACGGCCTCCATAGCCTTTTCGGGAGGCATTTTTCCCTGTCTCTCCTTAGAATAGCAGGCCTGCTCAATCATCGCAAGGCTTTCCTCACTGGTCACGTCGTCGGTATTTCCCCTTGCTTTCGCGTAATCTGCCGCCGCGTTGGCGGAAAGCTTTCCAAATACCTGGGCCGCCATGATAGCGTTTCCTCCCATACGGTTGGCGCCGTGGCAGCCACCCATGGATTCTCCGGCTGCGTACAGTCCGGGGATATCCGTAGTAATATCGTTTCCCGCCAAAATCCCGCCGTTGAAGGCATGGGCGTGGGGATAAATCGTCATCGGCGTATCAAAGGGATAGTGGGAGCCGGTGAGAAATTTTTTCCAGGAGGTAAACTCAGGCGCCTCCAGCTTTTTCAGGTCGCTGACGATCACGGCCCCGCCTTCCGCGGCTACCGCAATGTCGAAGTATTTGGAAACATCTTCAGAGGAAAACGGGCCGTGGGAGCTGCGAAGCTTCATACATTCCTCCGCAGTGCAGCCCCTGGGAAGATATTTTTCCAAAAATCGCTCCCCTGAGCGGTTGGTAAAGCTTTTCGCGGCGGCAAACGCCCCTTGAAAGTAGTTGAGTCCTCCTGCCGGCTCCAGCGTGGCGTTGATGAACTGGACAAATTCCAAATTTACGATTCTCGCGCCATGGCGGGCCGCCATGGCGTAAGCGCTTCCGTTTAAGGGCCCTACCGCATAGGAATACTGATATAGGTTTTCCCCGCCGCCGCAGGCCAGAACAGTAGCTGAAGCCAAGAGGACTGTGATCTCTCCGTTCTTTTGAAAGCCGATCACGCCCCGGCAGGCGCCTTCCTTCATCACCAGAGTAAAAGCGGTAATCCCGGATACCACCTTGAGTTTGGGCCGAGCCTCAATCTGCTCTTGATAAGCGTCTACCGCCTGGTTTAAATCATTCAGCACTCCGCCTCTCGCTGTCTTGCCAAAGCAGCTCACCATACCGATATCCTTGCTGTTTGTAAACTCCAGGCCGTAGCCCTTCAGTTCCTCGAAGCCCTGTCGGGATTCCTCTGCCATCCGGCGCGCCAGCACCGGATTCAGACAGCCGTGGGAGGCATGGATAATATCCTGATAAAGCGCCTCTACGTCTGCCTCATCTCGGGCGCAGGTGAGCCCCCATTCCGGGGAATTGGCATAAAATGTGGATCCGCTGTAGGGATAATCCACCGCCAGGATAACCTGGACGCCCCGGTCCGCCGCGGTCAGCGCCGCTTTTAAGCCGGCTGCTCCGCCGCCCACAACCAAAACATCCGTATATAGCTTGATCATCAGAAACTCCTCCTATCTGCTGGGTCTTTCGGCCGGTTGTCCGGACCGGTTTTCTTTATTCTTTCATGTAAGAGCCGTCATGCCACACAGAGCGCCAGCCGTTTATTTCTCTATTGCTTAGCCGTCTTGTGAAATCCGGCTTTCCAGGCTGACATGCCGGAGACAAAAGCCGCCGGTTCCTCCTTCAAACGGCTAATGGTTCCTATAGTCCTACGCTCAATAGAAGGCGCCTGTGCCCCTTCCTATTTCTTCAGAGATCTGTTTCTCACAAAATCCAAGCGCTATAAAGGGCAGGGGCCTTACCCTTTCAGGAAAAGCCCCTGTCAGCAGCTTTTTCACAGGCATGGCAGTTGCCAATGTGGTAAAACCAGTCACTGCCTCTCAAAAATGCAGATCAATCCAATCCTGAATTTTTTTGCAGACCAGTTCCGGCGTATTCAGATCCGGGTCCGTACTCCAGCGGATTTCACTTCCGAAATAGCCCTGATACTCCTGCTCGTCGAATACCTGTAGGTCGGCGTCCAGGCTCAGGGTGCCTTCTCCCGGGACACGGTTGGCCCATGAGCCCGTTTCGAGAAGGGCCCCGTCTCTATAATGGACGGAACGGATCTTGTCTTTGCCACAGGCGTCATAGGCATCCTGCGCCGTCTCGCCGGTTTGGGCCAGGCACATTAGATCCACCACAACTCCCAGGTTATCTTTCCCGCAGGCGTCCAGGAACCGCTTCATCCTTCTATGATCCGTGGTCACCGTATAATTCCGGGTGGTCGCCTCCATCACAATGGTGATTCCTTCCATTTCCGCGATATCAGCGAGCCTGCTCATGGAATCTGCAGCCAGCTTCCACGCTTCCTCCGGATCTTCATCCTTTCGGGCGCTTCCTGGACACATTACCACTGTGGCTGCCCCGATCACTCCCGCCGTATGAATCACATTTTCAAAGTATCGGAAGGAACGAAGGCGGGTGACAGGATCCTTGGAAGCCAGATTGTTGGGATAGGTGCAACATTCTGGATTGATCTCCACGATACTAAGGCCGTGACGATCCAGCTTCCGCTTGAATCCCGCCATATCCCCGTAGGTCAAATCGTAAAAGCACAAATGCGGCTCCGCGCCGTAGAATTCCAGTTTTTTGGCGCCAATGCGTTCCAGAGAAGCCAAGGTATAATCCAAGGTATAATCGGTATAGAGAAAGTTGGAATGAAGAAACTGCCCTCTTTTCAGGTTCTTAAATTTTATCGCCTGATCGTTCCGCATAAAATCCCTCCCGTTCTTTCCTATGGCATCGGTTCGATTTCCTTCTAGTATTTCGCGCCCGGCTTTGCCGCACAGCCTCTATATACATTTTCCGGCTTTTTCGCAGGCCGGAGGCCTTCATTCTTTATGCATTACGCGGTCTCAGTCAGTTCTGCTCCGGTTTTCAAGGCCGGGCAGGTTCATTTTCCTCTATTCCTTATGGGTTACCTCTATGATCCCGTTGGTCGCATCAACCTTGACCCAATCCCCGGTTTTGATGATGGAGAACACATCCTCCTCCGGCTCGGCAACCATAGGAAATTTGCAGGCGACGCAGCTCAGCACCGCCAAGGCATCCAGATCGGAATTGATAAAGGCTCTGGGAGCCACGCCGTTAATTTTGCTCCATTTCAGCATACCGCTGGTTCCGGAAGAACCTTTCGTGGACTGAAACACCAGAATCTTATCCTTAAAGGAGCAATTTTCCAGCTCATGTCCTCTTTCCGTAAAAATTCCCTTCATAACGTCGGCGCCGCCCCAGAAGGAAATCCTGCTCTTGCTCACCAGCGCCTCGCCCTCCGCGACGCCCGGAGAGATGCATCTCGCTTTAATAATTGTCTTTTTCATTTCGCAGACCACCTACCCTCTATTGCAGCTTTCACACAATTCTCCGTAGTCTCCAGAGCGGCCCGGCTGTTAATGGTTCCTCTGGCGTAATGGGCTTGTTTGACAGAATCTGTCAGCATGGTACGATTGTTTAAATAGTCCATATTGCAGGAGCAGGTATCCACATATACCTTACCGCCCGCTTTTTCGATCACATCGATATAGCCCAGCCTTCTCGCGTTTTCACGAATACCATATTGGGTATACAGTTCAAAATAGACATCCTTATGGATTTTCTTTCCCTCCAGCATCTGAGAGATTTTAGCAATTTTGTACAGCGTCGTATGAGGACAGCCCAAATAGACGAAATCAACCTTCTCGTCATGGAATTCCCGCAGGCTTTCGATGGTTTCCTCAAGCTCTTTTTTACCGAACACATAGCGTTCCTCCGGGATCACGTCGCCGACCGCGTCTTTCAGGGTCCGCGCCTCCGGGGTGACTCCCACCATATGGAACATGGTGACGCCGCCGGAGGATGCCATAGCCGAGCAAAGCTGCTGGGCCGCCTCAATGGAGATTGGATGGCCTCCGGTGATTACAGGAATCCGCAGATCCGCTTTTTTTCCGATAAAATAGCCCAGGGCGCCCCACTCAATGGGATCCTCAAGTTCTGTTTGAATGTCAATGATCAGATTCCCTTTTCTGCCCTCATCCAGCATCACGCCGAACTCCGGAGCAATCCCCAAAATCGCGGCCGCATAGGAGGATTCCGCGCCGTTTCGGGTAGATCTGGCACCCAGCATGGAATTAATAAAGATCACGGCGTGAGATTCCGTCCAGCAGCAGCGCTCGCCGGGCATTGGGACGTTGCTGATCAGGTAAGGGGTACAGCTCCAGGTCAGCACCAATCCGTTGGGCCTGGTAGCGTCGATCATTTTTTTCGCGTACGCCGGGATTTTGGAATCCAGTCCAGGCAGTTCAATATTACAGGTGCTGATATGGGTAGTGGCCTTTACCTTCGCACAATAAGAACATTGATCCAGCACTCCTGCCATAATATCATCAAGGCTTTTGTAGGTATCGGCCAGGTTGCTGCCGGGGATGTTCAAATTATTGGGCTGCACATTGGTAACCGGAACCATTCTCTCCGCTTTCATAGCGGTGCCCCAATCCACCAGCAACCTCATGAGCCCCTGTTTAAATTCGCCCTCTTTACCGTTCAGGATATCCTCCTGTTCCTTCGTAAGCTTCATAAAGCATCTCCTTTTTCTGCCAACATAAAAATTTTTGTGAGCCTTCCGCCGAAGCCAGGTAAAGTTTCGCCTCCTTTGCAAGGCCCACTCCGGAGCCTTTTATTTTATGGGTTTTCCTACTTTCTAAAAACTTTCCTTTTCCGTCGGGAATTTTTGTTTTTGCGTTCTCCCGCGTTCCAATGAGACCGTTTGCCGTCTGGAGCCTGTTCCAGGCCTGAAACATTTTTAAATAGCTTTCAGGCCTACGGCTGTGTTTTCCTCCCGTTTCTCCCAGCCGCCGTGCTGCAGTCACCGCTTTTAACGGACCTGCGCTTGACGGGACCCGAAAGGACCGCCGGCCTGAAATCCACGGCTGTTTCCGCCGGCATGCCAAAGGAAAGCCGCCGGCCGCGCCTCCTGCGCATGCGGGCCGCTGGTTTTCGGAAGCCTTACATGGGAGGCATACACACATAGGCTTCCAAATGCTCCGAAGCCTCTAGGCCGCACAAGCCTTCCAGACACCGGGGAAGCAGAAAATAGTCTCCCTTGGAGATCCTTTTTTCATATCCGTCCTTCATATGTAACACGCCCTCCCCTTCGGTGATGACATAAACCGCCGGAGAATCCGTCAGGCTTAAAGTTCCGCCGTTGACCTCTACACGATTCACGGCAAAAAACGGAGTATCTTCCTTGTTTACGATAATTTCCTGCAAAGTATGCTCTGTTCTCTCCTTTACTCTCGGAAGTTTTCTTGCCATATTGACCGGTGCATCTCCATAGAGCGTATAATCAAAGCATTTCAGGGCAATTTCCGGCTCCAGATCCATATACATCTCATAGGGAGCGCTTCTTCTGTCGCCGCACCAGTATTCCGGGCATACCGAGAGATCGGAAGGTTCCTGGATTTCTAAAATCAGGCATCCGTAGCCAATAGCATGAATGGTTCTGCCGGGAATCAAATAGGCGTCGCCCTTTTTCACAGGAATCTCATTCACACATTCGGTCATACACTCCTTTTCCGTCAGGCTCCGCTCCACCAGCTTGGTAAATTCTTCCTGATTCATCTTTTTATTAAAGCCCAAAAACAGCTTCGCGTTTTCCCGGGTTGCAACAACGATCCACATTTCCGCCTTTCCGTACTCGCTGTGGAAATACCTTTTGGCAAACTCCCGGTCAGGATGGCACTGCATTGGCAGCCGGATCCCACTGTCCAGCAGCTTTACCAGCACGTCCCATTTGGGGCAGTCTCCGAGAATTTCCCGAGGATACTTTTCTAAAGCTTCATCCAGATAAAGCTCTGTTCCCTTGATTTTAGAAATGCCCTCCTTCTCGTTCGTGCTGTCCAGGTTCATCGCCCGCACTGACGAAGCCACCCATTCCTCCGGATAGTTGCCATCCTCCGCCTCGTCACCGAAGAAATCGTGGAACAGCAGCCCGCCCTTATAAATGCGGAAAACACGATTTCGCTCAAAAAATATCGGCCGTTCAAATAGCTTCTCCAACTAAGATGCACCTCCAAAATATAATTAAAAAGATCAGTCCAATTTATAATTAGACCGTTTATTTTGAAATTAGTATAGCAGATTGCACCATTAATTTCAAGCAGTCTGATAATTTTTCTTAAAATTTATTCGCCGCCTCAACTCAGCTTGTCCTTCAGCCTTTTAAAAGCAGACCTTTTTGCCTGCGAACACTGTCCCATAAGCTTGGACTCCTGAGCTTTTACCATATTGTCAGCCTGCCGTCTGCCCCCGGCTGCGCAGCGGCGCCATCAGCAGCCAAATTGTGACGGATCATTGCTTTTCAGCCGGGTGACCGATTGCCAGAAATCCCGGAAGCGCGTTTTTCCTACACTTTTCTCAGATGCCTTGCCGAGTTTTCAAAATTAATCTTTCCAAAACAAAAGCGCTGGAAGAGATTTCTCTCTTCCAGCGCTTTTGTTGAACAATTAGGCTTGAATTGAGCCAATTGGATCGAAATGAGCACCATGAAAATTTATGATAGCCGTCAGCTTTTCAGCAGCTGTCCCGTATAATCAGCTCCGGTTGGAAAATTACTGTATGGTTTTCCTTATACTCTACGCCGTTGACCATATCCAATAAAATCTCGGAGGCTTTTTTACCGATTTCATAGGAAGGAAAGCGAACCGTCGTCAGCCTGACCGGCAGCTCCGCAGAAATGTGAGTGTTGTCGTAGCCTACCACTCCAATATCCTTTCCAGGCATTAGGCCGGCTTCCTCCAGCGCCTGATATACTCCAACTGCAAGCATATCGTTGAAGCAAACCACCGAATCCGGCGGCTCCGGCAAGGCCAGCAGCTGCTTCATCATTTCATAGCCCCGCTTTTTGTGGCTTTTCCCAGCGGTTTCCGAAAAGATAACATATTCCTCCCGCAGCGGGATATTGTTTTCACACAAGGCGCTTTGGTAGCCAATACACCGCTGCTCCGAGGTGGAATAATAGGGCACGGAGATATACGCCGGTTTTTTCCACCCTTTGCTCAGCAAATATTTAGTCACCAAATTGGAGCCGTAAAAGTCATTCCCCACTACCTTTGGAGCGTTTAAGCCTTCGACCCGCCGGTTGCAGAAAACATATTTGATTCCATGATCCTTCAGCTCCCGGTAGCCGTCCAGCAGAACGTTATTTACCGTAGGTACGATAATAATCCCGGAAACATTGGAATTCATCAGCTTCTGCATATACCTGTATTCCTTTTGACTGTCGTTGTCGGTATTACAGATAATAAGATTAATCATGGAGGCACAGCAAACATCCTCCACCGCCCGGACCAGCTCAGGGTAGGAATCTTTAGCGATATTGGGCAGGATCAGTCCCCAATTATCGATGGATTGGTTTGGCTCCAGGGGGCTGGTCTTGCCTTTTACCACATAGGTTCCGCTGCCGATTTTTGAAGTTAAATAGCCCTTGCCGATTAACTCCGAAATAGCCCTGTCCACTGTGGTGCGGGTAACGTGAAACCGTTCCACCAGCTCTGTTCTGGGCGGAATTCTGGTCTGGTCGGGAAGCCCCTGAATGTAGTCAAACAGTTCTTTTTTCACTTGTAAATAGCGGTACTGCTTCTTTTTCATTCTTTGTCTCTCCATTATCAATTATTTGGAGCGAAACCTTATCATCGGCCAACGGGAATCGGTCAAATTTAAAAAGGAAAAATTAAATCGGACCGATTTTTTATATTGAAATCATTATACGCCGAAACCAACCGCAATGTCAAGCTATAGAAATCCAACCCATTGGCTCAAAAAGTTAAATTTTCTAAAAAAGCTGAATATTTCTAGAATTTAAGCGCTTTTTCAAGAATTTTATTTTGGAATTTTTAAGAAAGCGCAGAGAAAAATATTTTATTGTACGGTGTGTTTAAACGAGAATTTACCGCAAAATTAGACTGGTTTTTATTTCTATAAATCCAGGTTTATATAAAAATAGTCCGACTATTTTTATAAAATAGGTTGACTTTTCAAAAAGTGGTATGTATAATTAAAACAAAATAATAAATCGGAGGCTGTGAAACCTATGCAAGAAGTTCGATTCGGTATCATTGGCGTAGGAATCCAAGGCAGCAAATACCTTGGTTTTTTCGTGAATCATGAGCTGAAAAACGGAAGATTGGTTGCAATCTGCGACCGGGACCCCAAGGTTCTTTCCAAATTTCAAAAGCAGTACGGCGGGCTGTTCCGCTATTACAGCGACAGCGACAGTCTGCTGGCCGATCCGGAGATCGACGCCGTGTTTGTTACCACGCCTCATTATGACCATGTTCCCATCAGTATCGCCGCCTTAAAGTCTGGAAAGCATTTGATCTGCGATAAGCCTATCGGCGTTTATACAAAAAACGTAGGCGAGCTGCTTGAGGCTGCGGAGGGCTCCGACCGGGTATTCTCCATGATGCATAACCAGCGTACCAATCCGGTGTTCCGGAAAATCCGGGATATGGTTCATAGCGGAGAACTTGGTGCTCTGAAACGTTATGTTTGGATCTGCACCGACTGGTACCGCTCCCAGGCCTATTACAATCTGGGCGGCTGGCGGGCCACCTGGGCCGGCGAGGGCAGTGGGATGCTGATCAATCAATGTCCCCACAATATGGATCTTTTGTATTGGATTTTCGGTATGCCGGAACGGCTCTGGGCCAAATCCATCTGCGGCAAATATCATCAGATCGAGGTCGAGGATGACGTTTCCGTCTTTATGGAATACGAAAAGGGCTTTACCGGCACGCTGCTGGCTTCCACCGGCGAATCCCCCGGCACCAACCGCCTAGAGGTTTCCTGCGATATGGGCCGGCTGGTTTACGAGGGCGGCGATTCCTTCATTTTTGATGAAAATGTCATTGCCGAGCCTGCGTTCAGCCGTTCGGAAGCGGAAAACCACGGCACCGGCTTCGACCGTCCCGCCTGCAATCGGCGCGTGATTCGTCCTGAGGGAGAAGAAACGGCACACAAGGGCATTATCCAAAATGTCATCAACGCCATTCTCAACGGTGAGAAACTGATCGCTCCCGGTCCGGAGGGAATCAACGCCCTGTCTCTGATTAATGCCGTGAACCTGTCCTCCTGGACGGATTCCACAATTGAATTTCCCATCGACGCAGATCTGTACTGGAAGCTGCTTCAAGAAAAGATTGAAGCGTCCCCAATCAAATCCGTTTAAACGAAAAGGGGGCGTTTGACATGAAAATCGGTTATTGCGCGCCTGCCTGTTATATCAGGGAGGTGAAAGAAGCCGGATTCGATTACATAGAACTGCCGCTGTGCTCCATAGCAGCGGAAACCGATCAATCCTTTGAGAAAATCCTTGCCCAGTTAAAATCGGAAAATCTTCCTTGCCTCGCCAGCAATATGTTTCTTCCCAAAAGCGTCCGGGTCACCGGAAACGATGTAAATCTGAAAACCGCCGCAGCCTACTGCGAAACAGCCCTGTCACGGGCACAAAGGCTTGGAAACCGGGCGGTAGTCCTCGGCAGCTGCGGGGCAAGAAACGTTCCAGGCGGCTTCCCCATGGAAAAAGCCTGGAGGCAGTTTGAGGAGTTTGGCCGTATGGCCGGAGAGATCGCTGCCAAGCATGACGTGGTAATCGTGCTGGAGCCTATCAATGGAACGGAAACCAACCTGATGAAAACCGTGATCGAAGGGGTGGCTCTGGCCAGGAAAATCAATCACCCGTATGTAAAGGCCCTGGCTGATTATTTCCACATGCAGGTAGAAAAGGAAGGCATGAGCAGTATTCTAGCCGCCGGGGATGATCTTTATCACACGCACACAGCGGCGCTGGTAGGCAGAAGCCTTCCCCTGGAATACGACCAGGAAATTCAAGCTTATTTTATCAAGGCGTTAAAACAGATCGGTTACCGCGGAGCACTTAGCATAGAAACTGCTGATTACCGGCAGCCTCTGTCCGAAATGCGGCAGTCTCTTTCACTTCTGCAAAACTTAGCAGAGCAGGCGGAAATATAGATAGAATAGAGAAACAGTTTTTTACATCAAACAAGGAAAAGGTGGGATGCGTATGAAAAAGTTTGGCATTTTAGTTCCGGTGGTCACTCCTTGCGACAGCCAGGGGCAGGTGGACACGCAAGGCTTGATTTCCGTATGCAATGAGATGACCGGCCTCGGCTGCAAGGGTATCTTCGCTTTAGGCAGCACCGGCAGAGGCCCTTGGTTCGGCCGGGAGGACCGAATCAAAATCTGCAGGGCCGCTGTCAGCGCGAAGAAAGAGGATACCACGATTTTCGCCGGCGTTATGGCGAGCGGGCTCAATGATATGCTGGAAAATGCTAAAGCCATGGCGGACGCCGGCGCCGATATCGCCGTAATGACCGCTCCCGGATATTTCGATTACTCCCAGGAGGAAATCAAAAATATCTTTTTACGCTTTATCGACCAAAGCCCTCTGCCGGTATTGGTCTACGATATTCCTGATTTCACCGGTGTCAAGCTGGATGAAGGCCTGATCTCCGATTTGGTCCAGCACGAAAACGTAGTAGGCATCAAGGACTCCAGCGGTGATAGAGAACGCTTTTTATCCCTGTTGGATCACTTCAAGGCCCGGGATGACCTTTATGTATTTCAGGGCAAGGAAGTTCTCTTAGGAGAAAGCTTGCTTTCCGGCGCTTCGGGCTTTGTGGTCAGCCTGATCCAAATTGATCCGCTTCCCTTTGTCAGGCTGTGGGAGTATGCTCAGGCTGGCAACCAGAAAAAGGTTTCTGAAATTCAAGCTTATATCACCCGGCTTCAGGACTGCGTCACGGAATGTATGAGCAGGCGGCCCCAGACCTCCACGCTGTTTCGGCTGCTGGGTTTGGCGTTGAAATCGCGCGGCATCTGTGAAAACACCTCTATGCCCCACGAAGGCAAGCTTCCCGGCTGGATTGAGGATTACGCCAAGCAATGTATGGAGATCCTGCAGGAATCCCACAAAATTTTATAAGGAGAGACGTTCCCATGGCTTTAACAACAATGAAAGAGCTTCTGGTTACCGCCCAGAAGGAAAAATACGCGGTAGGTGCCTTTGAATTCTGGTCCCTGGATTCCGCCCAGGCGATTATCCATGCGGCGGAAACAGAAAATGTGCCCGTGATTCTACAAGCCGGAAAAATCGAATGCGATTTCTGTGACGGCGTCAAGTATTTAGCCCAAATTGCTCAGATCGCCGCTGCCGACGCCAAGGTGCCGGTCGCTTTGCATCTGGACCACGCCACCGATTACGATTTTATCTGCGAGGCTATCAATGCTGGGTTCACTTCCGTAATGATCGACGCCTCTATGCTTCCCTTTGAGGAAAACGTAAAAATCACGCGCAAGGTGGTGGAAACCGCCTCCCGCACCGGCGTTACGGTAGAAGCGGAGCTGGGCAAGCTTTCCGGCAATGAGGGAACTGTCAATGTTTCTGAAGAGGAAGCGAACCAGACCGATCCTAAAGAAGCGGCTCGCTTCGTGGAGCAGACCGGCGTAGATGCTTTGGCTGTTGCTATCGGCACCGCTCACGGTTTCTATACCTTTACTCCTAAGATCAATATTCAAAGGCTGATCGACATTACAAAAGAGGTTTCCATTCCCCTGGTGCTCCATGGCGGCTCCGGCACGCCGGAAAAGGATGTCCAGGAGGCCGTTAAGCACGGTATCGCCAAGGTGAACATCTGCACCGAGCTGGTGGCCGCTTTTGGTAAAACCTATATCAAGACCCAGGCGCCGCAGGACTTTAAGTACACCATTCCTAACCTGTTTGGGCCTTCGAAGGAAGCCGGCTATCAGCTGGCCCTGGAAAAAATCCGTTTGTTTAAAGGTCTGTAACGCTTCTTTCTCACACCAAATCAAACATTTATCCTTTTCATAAAAAATAATAATCAATAAGGATAGGAGGAGAAACTGTATGGACAGAAGTGTTTTCGAGCTGTTCCGGCTGGATGGCAAAGTAGCCATTGTAACAGGCGCTCACGCTTGGCTGGGCTACGATATCGCATGCGCCTTCGCGGAAGCAGGAGCCGATGTGATAATCACCTCCCGGAACGTGGACTCCATTCGGGAAACCGCGGCACAGATCGGAGAAAAGTACCATGTGGATACCCTGGCTCTGCCTTTGGACCAGCGGAAATATGAAAATGTTCAGAAAATGGCCGACGCTGCTCTAGCGTGGAAAGGTCACATTGACATTCTTGTCAACAACGCGGGCGGCGGTTCCGGCAAAACCGAGGGAGACTTCTTAAAGCGGGATCCCGCCGATATTCAGAACCTGATCGATATCAATCTGACCGGCTCGGTCTTCTGTTCCAAGGCTGTGGGAGCTATGATGGCCAAGGCCGGCTGCGGCAAAATCATCAATATCGCTTCCATTTCTGCTTTTCTCGCCAGAGATCGGCGTACCTACCATCTTCATAATAAAATGGAGCAGCCGGTGGATTATGCTGCCGCAAAGGGCGGCGTTGTAGGCTACACCATTGATCTGGCCGCCGTTATGTCCCAGTACGG
>ENA-OQNI01000709-OQNI01000709.1-human-gut-metagenome-genome-assembly--contig:-NODE-709-length-31990-cov-8.675548_pt1 | contig 31990 bp, 35 predicted proteins | sample MGYA00242627_ERZ504876 | MGnify/ENA primary metagenome ERZ504876 (study PRJEB26092, sample SAMD00036386) | human gut metagenome | host: Homo sapiens | study: EMG produced TPA metagenomics assembly of... | reverse complement strand
GTGAGATTTAAGTTTGCGGATGAATTTAGACGCATAGCAGAATACATTGAAATCAACACCACAAAACCCGCAGTAGCGGGCTAACCCCCGCTACATACCCCTTTGACAGTGTGTTTTCCTAATAGGAGCTAATCATAGGCGATTAGAATATAAACTCCTTTTTCATACTTCTCGTATTGTTTCCTTCTTCTTCCTACTGTTGCTGAGTATCTTTTCCGCTGTCTATATTATTTGTATATCTATTATATATTTCTTTGTTTTGTTGCGGAAATTCTGCTAACTGCGGCGAACTGCGGAGTTCGTGGGACAAATTTTGTTGTTCACCCTGCGGACAGGATAATCCGCCGCACGGCGGACGCTCCATTTCATTTTTCTGTTGCTTGTGCGGCGTTTCGTAAAAGTCGTAAGTGTTCCCGCTCCGCCGCACCAAGTATCCCTCTTGAATCAACAGGTCAATGTACTTGTGGAATGAAGTCTTTTTAATCCCTGCTTCTTCCTCTGCGGCTTTTTGCGACAGGGCAAAAGAATAGCCGTCTGCATTTTTAGCCAGGTAAAGATATAGTTGCAGGGCGTAGGGTTCATACTTTTTGTTGAACTCCATCCAATGGGTATTTTTAATTTGCAGAAAGTCCTTATTGGGCTTATCTCTATGAACGGTAATCATTTTCTAATTGGCATAAGTTTTAGCCATCGTTAATACTCCTTTGTAATAAATTATTTGGATTTCTCCCTTTTTCTATTATTATAATACCAAAATAATCATATAAAATCAAAAGATGGTTTGTGCGGCGGCTGTGGTAGCTGCGGGCTGGGCTGTCCGTCTGGCGAACTGGCGCAATTCTTTTTGCTCTTGCTTCTATCCTGTGACGGGGAACAGAAAAGAGGTTCCGTGGGGCTGTGGGCCAGATTACGCGCCTATGCTGGCTCTTGATTTTGACTATCCTGGAATGTACCCCCGGCCCGGCAAATAGAAAAGAGGACAGGGCTTCGGCTCTGTCCTCTTAATGGTTTACAGGTTAAAGGCGGCGGCGTATTTCTCCGTTGCGGCCTGCATCTGCCGCAAGTCCGCTTTGACATAGAAGTTCAGTGTTGTACTTGCGTCTGCGTGGCCTAAAATCTCCTGTACGCTCTTGATGTCTGCGCCTTGGGAGAGAAGCAGGGTCGCGCAAGAATGGCGTAAATCGTGCGGGGATAGGTCGGGGAGGCCGTTGCGCTTCATGAACCGCTTTACTCTGCGGGTGACGGCGTTAGGGTCGCGTGGGGTGAATAGATCGGCTTCGCCGGGGAAGATAAACGCCTCTTTCAGAATGGTGTCGGGGTGCTGTCCCTTCACTTGCTTCTTTAACTGCTGGAGCAGTTTCAAGGTGCTTTGCATGATTGGAATTGTCCGTATGCTGTCGGCGGTTTTTGGGGTGCTGATGATGATTCCGCTTTCCGGGGTGTAGACCGCGCTCCGCTCTATGGTGATTGTCCCGGCCCGCTCGTCTATGTCCTTCCATTTCAGGCCGATGCACTCGCCCCGCCGGATGCCGGAAGTGACAAGCAACTGCATCATGCAATGAAACTCCAAAGGGCTGTCCAGCAAGAGGGAAAAGAATTGCTTTGCCTGTTCCGGGGTGAGCGCGTCCACGGGCTTTTTGTCCTTCTTTGGGGCGTCCACCTTCTGCATGGGGTTTGCGGCTATCATGTTCTGCTTTTCAGCGTAGGCAAATATCATGCCCAAAGCGTTGAAGTAGTGGCGGATTGTCTTGGGCGCAAGGGGCTTGCCCTGTCTGGTTTTGTAGTCCCGGCTCAGGTAAGCAAGAAACTTCTGAGTGTGCAGGGGGCTTATCTCCTGCAAGACCATCCCGTCAAAGTATTTTACAATCAGCTTTTTCATGTTCTTGTAGAAAGTGACGGTTGTTTGCTTGTCGTTGCCGTTGCAGACTTGGAGGGGAAACCACACATCATTGACAAAGACCGTGAAGCTGTCCCGCCGCTTCTCTGGCGGGAGGGTGTACGCCTGTCCCTGTTCCTTCTCCTTTTGATATTCTTCCTGTGTCTCCCGCTCCCAAGCGTCCGCCGCCCGCTCTGCGGCCTTCTTTGCCTTTGCCGGGGTTAGACCTTCCGGGACTTCCCAAGTGGTGTACCGCCGTATCTGCCTGTTGTTTGCGTCACGCCCAAGACAGACCGTAAAACGGTAGGAAATAATTTTGCCGTTCCTCTTGTTTTCTCTGATGTTTGCCATTTGATACACCCTTCTTTCCGGCGTATCAATGGATTTGCACTCCGTTTCTGGCAAGTGTGCGCTTTTTTGTGCGCTTTCAGAAAACCACACTATGCCATTCCCATCGAAAAAGTACGAAAAAGGCTTGAAATCTTGTGATTTCAAGCCTTTTCAATGGTCCGAGTGCTGAGATTCGAACTCAGGGCCTCTTGAACCCCATTCAAGCGCGATACCAAACTTCGCCACACCCGGTTGTTGGCTCAGGACTCGTTGTCCCGGCGACTCGTTTATATTAGCATACCCCCGGGGAAAATGCAAGCTTTTTTTTAATTTTTTTCAATTTTTTTTGAAATAAGAATAATGTTGAGAAAACTGACGAAATATAACTGTATTTGCAACTTTTTTGAAAGGCACAAAAACTCCTCCGAGAAGAATTTCCCGGAGGAGTGCATTTATTTTGCGGTTACAAACAGCTCATAAAGTCTGGAGAGCATATCCCAAGTCTTCCGATCCATCACTCCCGTCTGTTCCAGCTGGGCCAGACCCTGGAGCCAGCGGGTATTTTCCACTGAGGCGTCTCCGTGATAGCCGTCGGACGGGGCATCTACAATGCCGTTGAGCTTCTGGCTAAGGATCTGGAACATGGTCTGGGGCAGAATCATATAGCCGCCGGACATGCCCGGGGAGACCTGGAACCCTTCGCCAGGGAAAATACGCAGGGAGCGGGTGGGTGAGACGTCCCGCTCCAGATCCACCCAGGCGGAGTGGATGGCGTCCCAGGTGCGCTGGTCCACCACACCGGTGACCGGAGGAGCCAGCTCTCGCTGGAACAGCATCACGGCCTCCAAGGTCTCCTCGCCAAACAGTCCGTCCATGGCTAGCTTTGGCAAGAAAGGGTAGCGGGTAGCCAGCCGCCACAGCATGTATTGAAGGTTGCGGACCGGATTGGACAGCATTTCCTGTTCCAATTCCATTCTTGTCATACCAATTTGACCCCCTTAAAGTCTGTGTTTCCAAGCTGCAGACCTCCGCCCGGGAACTGGCCCTGCCGGCTGGTGGTGCCGTAGGTTTTACCGCCGGTCTGAGCGGATGCAGTCTGGCTGAGCGGAAAGTTGATGTTATCGTTGCGTAGATCTCGCTCAATGCCGGTGTAGTTGTTATAGAGAGAATACCAGGTATTGGGACCGACAATGCCGTCTACCTGCAGTCCGGCCTGTGCCTGATATTTCCGTACCGCCTGTGCCGTAGCATTACCGTAGATACCGTCTACCCGAATGGGGGTGAGGGATTCGTTAAACTCGGCGGTAAGGGCCAGCATATATTGCAGAATACGCACATCCGCTCCCCGGTCACCCGGCCGGAGAATACCGGGATACTGGAAGGAGAAAGTCTGGAACTGCTGACCCATACTGACCAGCTCTGAGAGCTGGTTGGTGCCCACATAGAGATAGACCAGCTTATACCAGGTAGCCTTGCCTACAATGCCGTCCGGCGTGAGATTGAAAATCTGCTGGAATGTTTTAACCGCCTGTTCTGTGCTCTCATCAAATACATTGGTGACCGGAAAGAGCTTGGGAATGGCAGGATAACTCTGGGAGACGCGGTTGATCATGGTTTTGAGAACCAGCACATCGTCTCCGGTGGAACCCAAGCGAAGCGGCGTGCTGGGATAGGACTGACCCAGGTTGCGCACCGGCGCATCCTGGACCAATTCAATGTCGTTTCCATAATAGTACCGTAAAATCTCCATGGCGGAATAGCCCTGCTGGGCCAGATCCTGGCTTCCCCATTGAGAGAGCCCAGCGCAGGTGACGGTGGTGCCGTTGCAGAACTTGGCGGCCAGAGGCTCGACAAATCCCTTGCGGCGGATGTAGTCATTAAAAATCTCGTCTACGACCTGACTGATATTCTCGAAAATGTTGCGGCCCCGGATAAACTTTTGATCGTAAGCAGTGGAAGATGTGATTTGAAAGTCATAACCCCGACTGGGATAGAACTCCGTATAGACCCGGTTGAGGGCGAAAGAGATAATGGCCAGCACGTTGGCCTCAATGGCGGCGGGCTCCCAGGTGGGATAGATCTCACTGGAGGCCACATTCTTGACGTAATCCGGGAAGGATACCGTTACATTTTCGGCCCACTGATCGGGCGGTCCCAGATGCACGGTAATGGTGCTGGGTACGTAAGGGACGACGGATACTGCCATAGCGCCACCTCACAGATTCTGGCCCGGAATATCCCGGATGCTGTTTTGCAGCAGACTGGACTGGCCCTCGGTGAGGGGCTCCAGCTCCATATCCTGGAGAGTCTCTACCCCGTCAAAAATCTGGACGCCCTCTACCAGCAGCATGGCATAGCCGGGGTGCTCTGCCCAAACGTCACAGATGGCGAAGGGGGGAAGCTGCGCGCCGGGGTGTGTACTTTCCCCGAGCAGGGGCGTAGGGATGCTGATCGGCTGTGTCATTCCACTGGAGTCGGTGGCCTGCACGGAGAGCAGCTTGTATTTGCCGCCCTCTCCCCGCTGTGTGACCACTACCGTGGCGTCTACCACCGGGAGTTTGGCCCGAGAGGTATATACCTGCACCACCAGCCGTCCTTTACCTTTCACTTCCATGTTGTTTCCTCCTTCTGGGCAGGTGTGAGCCTGCCCTCGTTTCCCCATGCTATGCGCAGGGTGAGGGAGGGGTGCGGAGAATAGAAAAACACCCCCAGGATCTCGAAGATCCTTGGGGGTGCTGAGCAGTTTAACGAGGCGAAGCGGAGCTTCGCAGGGTGTTCTTTGCCAAGCTTTCTTACAAGAAAGCGGGAGACTCATCCAGCTCAGAGCGCTTGGCGCGGCTCATAAGGTCTGCAATCACGGCATGGACATCCCGGCCGTTGTAGAGCACCTCATACGCGGCCTGGGAGATGGGCATCTCTACCCCGGCCTTCTGGGCCAGAGAACGGGCGTTGGCGGCAGCGTAATAGCCCTCTACTACTGCGCCGATCTCCTCCAGTGCCTCAGGTACGCTCTTTCCTTGACCGATCAGAATGCCATACCGGCGGTTTCTGGAGTGCATGGAGGTGCAGGTGACGATCAGGTCGCCGACTCCAGCCAGACCAATAAAAGTCTCCTTTCGGCCACCCAGCGCCACACCCAGCCGAGCCATCTCCGCCAGGCCGCGGGTCATGAGCAGAGCCTTGGTATTGTCCCCGCAGCCCATGCCGTCGGTGCACCCGGCACACAGGGCAATGACGTTCTTCAGCGCGGCACAGATCTCGGTGCCAATGCGGTCGTCGCTGGTGTACACCCGGAACCGGGGATTCATAAACAGATCCTGAACCAGCTCCGCATCCTTCAAATCGTCTGCAGCCGCTACCACGCCGGTGGGAATGTGACGGCCGACCTCTTCCGCGTGGGAGGGACCGGAAAGGACCACCACAGGACATTTACCCTCCAGCTCCTCCTCGATGACCTGAGAAAGGCGCAGGGAGCTATCCTTTTCGATGCCCTTCGACACCGAAATCACGATGGTGCCCGGATCAATGAGCCCACGCAGCTTATGGGCCGTTTCCCGCACGGCATAGGAGGGGGTAGCCATTACTACCGCTCCGCAGCCCTTCACCGCGCCCAGATCGGCAGTAAACTTCATCTCCTGAGGGAGCGGAACCCCCTTGAGCATGGGGTTCTCCCGAGTCTCCTCCAGTGCCACCGCCTTAGCGGGGGTGTGGGACCAGAGGGTAACGTCGTGACCGTTTTCCACCAAAAGCAGGGCCAGAGCCGTTCCCCAGCCGCCGCTGCCTACCACGGTAATCTTCATGTTTCCTCCTTCTCTTTTTCTTTTTGAAAAAGGTACATAAGGTATCGTAAGAAATACAAAGGTGACGCTGCGCGGTTAAGGAACCTCACTTCCTTTTATGCAGGGAGAACTTGTTTTCCGTGCCTGTGAGGAGCCGCTTGATGTTGCCGCGGTGCATGTACAGGATCAGCAGTCCGATGACTGCGCCCAGCACGGTGATCACCACGTTATGATATACAAACCAGGTAGCAAAGGGGAAGGAGGCGCCGGCCCAGCAGGAGCCCAGGGACACATACCGGGTCAAAATGGCCAGGATGAGGAAGCCGCCCCACACCACCAGAGCGATGCGCCAGTCGATCATGATGGCGATGGCGCCGCCGGAGAGAATGCCCTTGCCGCCCTTGAAGTGGAACATGCAGGGGAACATGTGGCCGAGCAGACAGAAAAGGCCAGCCCAGTATTTTGACAGTGCGACGACAAGAACTTCGTTGGCAATCATCTGCCGGAACAGGAACATGCCCACCCAGATGGCGACAATAGCCTTAAATACATCGGTGAGGATCACTACTAGGGTGAGAGGACCGCCGAAAGTGCGGTAAAAGTTGGTCAAACCTGCGTTTCCGCTGCCGTGGGTGCGCACATCATCCCGTAAAATATACTTGGAAACGATGACCGCTCCATTGAAACAGCCGCAGAAGTAGGCAATCACAGCGGTGAGCAGGGCAGGAAGTATAGCGGCAGAGCCTAAATCAGTCAAATCCATGGTTTAACCCTCCTTGTCTTCCTTCTGCCGGATAGTCAGCCGGATGGGCGTGCCCTCCAGGCCGAAGGTGGCGCGGATCTGGTTTTCCAGGTAGCGCTGGTAGGAGAAGTGGAACAGCCGAGCATCGTTACAGAAGCAGACAAAGTGAGGCGGCTTGATGCCGATCTGAGTCATATAGTAGATCTTCAGGCGGCGGCCCTTGTCCGTGGGGGGCTGTACCCGGGCGGTGGCGTCGGCCAGGACGGAGTTGAGCATACCGGTGGTGATGCGCATGGCGGACTGGTTGTTGACGTAGGTGATCAGGTCAAAGAGACGGTCTACACGCTGGCCGGTCAGGGCGGAGATGAAGATGATGGGGGCGTAGGTCATATAGCTGAGATCCCGCATCACATCCTTGCGCATCTTGTCCATGGTCTTGCCGTCTTTTTCGATGGCATCCCACTTGTTGACCACGATGATGCAGGCCTTGCCCGCCTCGTGGGCCAGACCGGCTACCTTGGTATCCTGCTCGGTGACGCCCTCCTGGGCGTCAATGAGGATGAGGCACACATCGCTGCGCTCGATGGCCATGGTGGCGCGGAGAACAGAGAACTTCTCAATCCGGTCATCCACCTTGGACTTCTTGCGCATGCCGGCGGTGTCGATGAAGAGGAACTTGCCCTTCTCATTTTCAAATACGCTGTCCACCGCGTCGCGGGTGGTACCGGCCACGTTGGAGACGATGACACGCTCCTGGCCCAGAATACGGTTGACCAGAGAGGACTTGCCTACGTTCGGCTTGCCGATGATGGCGACTTTAATGGTGTCGTCATCCTCTTCCTCCTCATCATCCGGGGGGAAGTACTCAAAGCAGGCGTCCAGCAGGTCGCCGGTGCCATGGCCGTGGACGGCAGAGACGGCGATGGGGTCGCCCAGGCCCAGGTTATAAAACTCGTACACATCGGGGTTCTCTCGACCGACCTGGTCGGCCTTGTTAACTGCCAGCACCACAGGTTTGCCGGAACGGAGAAGCATGTTGGCTACCTCCTGGTCGGAGGCGGTCATGCCTGTCTTCACGTCGCAGACAAAGACGATAACGGTGGCGGTGGAGATGGCGATCTCAGCCTGCTCCCGCATGAAGGAGAGAATCTGGTCGTCAGTGCCCGGCTCAATGCCGCCGGTGTCTACAATATCAAAGGTGCGGTTTCTCCACTCGCACTGGGCATACAGCCGGTCACGGGTGACACCGGGGGTGTCCTCCACGATGGACAGGCGCTGGCCGCACAGCTTATTGAACAGCATGGACTTGCCCACGTTGGGACGGCCCACAATAGCAACTAAAGGTCTCATGATAGTCTCACTCTCTTTTCTTCACTCAGCTGGGCAGAGCCGTCAGCTGGGATTATAGCGGTAGTATTCCCCGTCGCTTCCCGGGGGAGTCGTCTGCTCGATGGTAACAGGCAGACCAAGCATAGCATCCACCAGATCAAAGCCGCTCTCCGCATCCACTGGACATACGGTGACGCCCAGTTCCCGCTCTACATCAGCCACCGTCACATCGTCCAGGAAGACGGACTCTCCGGCGCGGAGCATGTTGGAGGGGATGAGCAGCCGCTGTCCCAGCTCCTGACCTTTCAACTGGGCAATGAGGTCCTGGCCGGTGACCAGTCCGGAAACAGTAATGGTTTCGCCAAAAAAGCGGTTGCGGATGGGATAGACCCGGCCCTGAAGCTGGGGGAACTCTTTTTTGGTTTTTTGCAGGATTTGATCAATGAAGGGTGCCGCGGAGACTCCGGTGGCCACCGAGAAGGGGACCAGTTCTCCCACCTCCGGCTCATCCAGAGCCATATCTGCCTGGCTGAGAAGCAGCCGGAGCATGCCCACGCCGTTTTCCAACTGGGCCATGTCTTCATAGAAGGATTTCTCCGGCAGAGGCAGCCCGGCCAAAAGATAAAATTCGTCGGAGCACCAGGCCAGGCGGGTACCGTGCTTCTCCATGAAGGTTTTTCCAAACGCCTCTACCTGGGCAATGACGGCAGCGGCCTGTTCCTGAGTGTAGGGAGCGATGGGGCACAGCCCGTCCCGGAATTTGGTTACGCCCACCGGGACGATGGCTACGCTGGCCACACCGGGATACATCTCAGACAGCTCCCGCAGTGTGCGGTCCAGAGCCGGACCGTCATTGACGCCGGGGCAGGAGACGATCTGGCAGTTCATGGTTATGTTGGCGGCGGCAAAGCGGCGCATGACCTCAATACTCTCTCCTGCCCGCTTGTTTTTCAGCATCTCCACCCGCAATTGGGGGTCTGTGGTGTGCACCGAGACGTTGATGGGGCTGATGTGCAGGTCAATAATGCGCTGCACCTCGCGCTGAGAGAGGTTGGTAAGGGTCAGGTAGTTGCCCATAAGGAAGGACAGCCGGGCATCATCATCCTTAAAATATAAGGTATCCCGCATGCCCGGGGGCATCTGGTCCACAAAGCAGAAGATGCAGTTATTGGCGCAGGAGCGGGCCCGGTCCATGAGATAGGTCTCAAAATCCAGGCCGAGATCCTGACCCTCTTCCTTGCGTACATGGGCGGTGCGCCGGGTCCCGTCCGGGGAGAGAAGGGTCAGCTCCAAACGGGGGTCGTAGCTGTAAAACTTGTAGTCCAGCACGTCTACAATGGGGGTGCCATTGATCTCCAGCAGGGTGTCCCCCGCCCGGACCCCGGCGCGGTGGGCAGGACTGCGGGGGTCCACGTGCCGCACGACGGTCATGCTCATAGGGGACTCCTTTCCGGCGGCGGAGAACTGCTCCGGGCCGCAGATGTTTTCTCTCATTCTCACCACTGCCCCAACAACCAAAGCGTTTGTTGGGGCAGGAAAAACCGAAGAATGAATTTGCGTATTTCAAGCGTTTTGTTTATTTTACAATAGAATGGGCCGTATTTCAAGGCAAACAGGAAAATTCAACGAAACGTCGCCCATGGGGAAAAAACAAGGGAAAATATGTGCGATTTTTCCAGAAGAGGTGTCTGCATTTTATGTAAAGTCATGGTTGCGTGGGATGCGGCAGGATGTTAAACTGTAAACTGTGATTTTAGAGCCTAATTTGGCCCCCTGTTGCATCAGTCCGGCCAGCGGCGTCTTGTTTGTTGAAGGAGGGCACCTGTGATGATTCAACGTGCCGATTCAAACCGAAAGACCCTTTTGGCTTTGTTGGTGGTGCTTGCCGGACTGCTTGTACTGCGGTACTGTGCCTTTGGCCTGTCCTATTATCCTCAACTGGACGACTATATCCAATATTGCAATTACCGGCAAAGTACAGAACCCTTCTGGGAGATGGCCCTGCGGGTGGGACTGCTGGCCTCCCGGCCTTTGGCCAACATAGCCGACTATTTTATTTGGAGCCCCCTGTTTGACCATATGTTGGTGGGAGTGGCCCTGGTCTGTGTGTTATACGTGGCCTGTGTGGGCATGATGTGGAGCCTGCTGAGACGGCATTTTCCGGTAGGACCAGTTTTTCCAGTGGTAATGACCCTGCTGCCTCTGGGTATGGAGGGGCTATACTGGATGTCCGCCTCCACCCGTATTGTGGGCGGGATGTTCTTTGGCTGTCTGGGGGCCGTGGCCTTTGCGAGATGGCTGGATACCGGGCGCTGGTACTGGCTGGCGGCCTATCTGCCCTTACAGCTTCTGCCCTTTGGGTTTTATGAGCAGAGTGCCGTGCTGTCCATGACGCTGGTGTTGGGACTGGCCCTGCTGGAGCTGCCACGGCGGAAATGGCGCTGCCTGGGAGCTCTGTGGGCTCCTGCTGCCATGGTGCTCTATTTTGCGTTTTTGTCCTTTATGGCATCCAAGAACCCCTTTGTCTCCCGCAGTGAGCTGGTGTTGCCTGACAGTCCGTATTACTGGGACGTTTTCCTGCCCCAGGTTCTGGGGCAGATCAAGAAGGCGTTCCTCGAGGGCGGCCTGCTGACCCTGGGAAAGGGCTTTATCCGGGGAATCCAGATCTTGCTTTCCCATGGCCTGTGGCTGTGGCTGGCGGTGATGGCGGCCGGGTGTGCGGGCTTTGGTTACCTTGCCTGGAAGGAAGATAGCCGCAAGTCGGACCGCACCGCAGTGGGGATCCGTCTGCTGGCCTGGCTTGTGGGCATCCTGCTGGCGGTGGCCCCGGTGACCCCGTTCCTGATTTTGGGCAATCCCTGGTTCTCTCTGCGGGGTACGGTGACTTCCTTTGTCGGAATCGCCCTGGTGGCGGATACGGTGGCGGAGCTGATCTTCTGCCGCTGGCGCAGGGTTCTGCCCTGGGCGGCGGCAGCCTTTGCGTTGGTATGTTCGATAGCCTGTCTGTCTGAATTAAGTGATTACCGGGACACCTATCAGACTGATCAGAAGATTGCACACGCAGTTTTGTCCACGCTAAAGGAGGACCAGGTGGCAGGTGAGACCAAAGTGGGCATTTTAAATCTGAAGTCCAGCTACCTTCCCGACCAGAATTTTTACTACCACGAGCATATCCACGGCTGCACAGAGAGCAGCTGGGCCTTTTCCGGGCTGATCACTGCGGTGGGAGGGCTGGGACTGCCCAGCGTAACGCCTCTGCCCACCACCCCAATGTATCAGCAGTGGAACTATGAGAGCAATCGCCCCGACCGCTTTGATCTGCTGTATTACTATGACGGCGAACAGTTGATTCCTGCCCAGCTGGAGGTCACCGGGGAGAAGAGCTATCGGGTGACGGATCGCCAGGGCAACCTTTTGGGAACCATCTGGGAGGAGAACGGAAATGGATATTTCCAACCCGCGGCGTAATGTGGCTCCCCTTGCAATTTGATACAAAGTATCCTACAATAATGCCTGCGGAATAAACTGGTCAGCGGTTTATTTACACGTATGGTTTGATAGAGAAGGAGGTCCTTTCATGCCCCTTGACCGCATTGCCGGAAATCTGTTTCAGCGCACCTCGTCCGCCCAGCGGGCCGCATTTTTGGCCTGTTTCGTATCGGGATACCTGGTGCACCTGTTTGCTTTTACCAATATCATTCCGAACTCCGATGGACTCAGCCGGGTCTTTGATCCCCAGCAGATGACGGTGTCCGGGCGGTGGTTTCTCCACTATGCCTCCGCCCTAAACAGCTTTACCCAGATGCCTGCCCTCATAGGCTTTTTCTCTATGGTTTTTCTGGCTCTGGCGGCGGTGGGCATTGTGAGCGTGCTGGGGATGCGCAGCCGGTCTCTGGCCGCTCTGCTGGGGGTGAGCATGGCCGCCTTCCCCTGCATGGGCTATACCTTCCTGTACATGTTTACCGCCTCTGCCTATTGTCTGGCCATTTTCCTGGCTGTGCTGGCGGTGGCGATGGCGAAAAAAGGTTGGCGATGGGCTGTGGCAGGAAGCTTGCTGCTGGCCCTGTCCATGGGCATCTACCAGGCCTACGCCGCCGTGGCGGTGGCCCTGTCGGTGCTGCTGATTTTAAAGCGGTGCCTCAGCCACCGGGCACAGTGTAAGGAGACCGCCGTGCTGGGTGTGCGCCTGTTGGCCTTCCTGGCGGTGGGAGCTGTGGCCTACTACGTCATTTTACAGGTGTTTTTGAAGGTAAAAGGGCTGGAGCTGCTGGAATACCTGGGGATGAGCCAGGCGGGCAGCGGTTATCCCATTGCTCAGCTGCCCTCTTTGCTGCTGTCTGCCTATAAGCAGGTGGTGGTGTTCTTCTTTGTGCCCGGTTCTTCCAACGCCTTTACCACTCCGCTTATGGCGGGGCTGGATGTGCTGGCTACCCTGCTGGCTGCGGTGTGCTTTTTCGCTATCCTGGTGCGCCGCTCCCTGTGGCGGGAGGTATGGCGGGTAGCCGGTGCGGTTGTCATGCTCCTGCTGCTGCCCGTGGCAGTGAGTTTTGCTCAGATTATTTCCCCCTACTCCGACGCCACCCCGATTATGAAGTACCCCTATGTGCTGGTGTACGCTGCCGTGCTGCTGTGTGCCGACTTGGGACTGAGCCTGCTGCCTCGCCCCCGTGCGGGCGTGACGGTCTCCTGGGCGCTGGCGGTCTGCATGGTTTGCCTGTGCCTGTATGGAGCCAACATCAATAATATCCTCTACACTGCTTCCGAGCAGGCCCACCGCTCTACCCTCAGCTATGCGACCCGGCTGATGGAGCGGATTGAGAGCTGCCCGGGCTACACGGGAGAGGAGGAGATCGTCATTATCGGTTCCTTCCCCGTGGACCGGATTTACTCCCAGATCGAAAGCTATGCTCTGGTGGATCATTACAGTGTCCCCCTGAACACGGTGGCTCCCCTCAATAAGCACATCTACTACTACCTCCAGGACTGGCTCAATATCCACGTGGAGGAGCCGGACGAAGAGGTTATGCTGGAGGTCTCCCAGTCCAAGGAATTCCAAAAAATGCCCCTCTATCCCGCCGACGGCAGCGTCCAGAAGCTGGATGGCCGGATCGTAGTGAAGATCCAGGAGGAGTATACCCCCAAGAGCGACTACGAGATCGCCTATGAAAACAGGAGATGAACCCATGGATACACAGAACTCGCTGCGGGACGGACTGCTGACGGTAGTGCTCCCAGCCTACAATGAGCAGGATTCCGTTCCCCTGGCGGCAGATACCATCTGTCCTCTGCTGGAGAAAGAGGGAATCCGGCACGAGATTCTCTTTGTCAACGACGGCTCCCGGGACGGGACTTGGAAGGCGATCCAGGCCCAGACTGCCCGGCATCCTCAGGTGCGGGGAGTCTGTTTTTCCCGCAACTTTGGTAAAGAGGCTGCCATCTTTGCCGGTCTGGCCCAGGCCAAGGGCGACTGCGCGGTGGTGCTGGACTGCGACCTGCAGCATCCGCCGGAAAAAATTGTAGAGATGTATCGCCTGTGGCAGCAGGGCTACCAGGTGGTGGAAGGGGTCAAGGTGACCCGGGGCAAGGAGAGCCCCCTGCACACCCTGGCGGCCAAGACCTTCTACCACTTCATCAGCAGCGCCACCAAGATCGACATGTCCCGGGCATCTGACTTTAAGCTCCTGGACCGCCGGGCGGTGGATGTACTGGTGGCCATGCGGGAGAAGAACGCCTTCTTCCGGGCTCTGTCCTCCTGGATCGGCTTTGAGACCACCCAGGTGGAGTTTGAGGTGCAGCCCCGGGCGGCGGGGGAGTCCAAGTGGTCTATCCGCTCCCTGGTGCGCTACGCCATCACCAACCTGGCCGCTTTCTCCACCGCGCCCCTGCAGATCGTCACCTTCCTGGGTGTACTGGTGTTTTTGTGCTCCCTGGTGCTGGGTGGCTGGTCCCTGTGGCAGAAGATCAGCGGACAGGCCCTGGAGGGCTTTACCACGGTCATTCTGCTCCTGCTGCTTATCGGAAGCATCCTGATGATTTGCCTGGGCATCATCGGTTATTACATCGCCAAGATCTACGAGGAGATCAAGGACCGGCCCCGGTTCATTATCTCTCAGGAGTGCGGAGGCAAGCAGGATGACCGATAAGCTGAAAAAAATCTTCGATCCCACCTTCTTCCGCTTCATCGTGGTGGGCGTCATCAACACCCTGGTGGGCTACGGAGTGATGTTCGGCCTGTACAATCTGGCTGGACTGCACACCTGGGGGGACGCAGGTTACTGGATCTCCTCGGCGGCCAACTACATCATCGGCAGCATCGTCAGCTTTTTCCTCAATAAGCACTTCACCTTCCGCAACCAGGAGAAGGGCGCGGGCGTGGTGCTGCGGTTTGTGGTGAACATCTCGGTGTGCTGGCTGCTGGCTTACGGCCTGGCCAAGCCTGCCGTGGCATGGGTGCTTTCCGGCTGGGGACTGAGCGAACAGCTCCAGGGTAACCTGACTATGCTGGCCGGCTCGGGACTTTTCGTGATCCTCAATTACTTTGGCCAGCGATTCTTCGCCTTTAAGCAGCGTTAATGAAAAAGAAACGAACAGCGGACCGATCAGATGGATTCTGATCGGTCCGCTGTATTTTTCATTCCGCCAGAGCCTCCTGCTCCGGCGGGGCAAATTCGGTCATGTCTCCCCAGTACCGTTTGGGCATATGGGTCATGCGGCACTTGGGGTTGTAGCGCCCCTCAATGGAGATGGTGTGGTAAAAGCTGCGCCACATTTTTCGGTAGGCCAATTCCTCCTGGTCTGCCGGGCCTATTTCAAGGTCCTCCATAGGCAGGATGGCCCAACGGCCAGGAGTGTAGACCAGGGCCTCCTGGTGGGTCTTGTCGTAGAGGAGAAACTGTTCCTGAGGCAGGCGGGAGCAGAAGTGGATGCGCAGCAGGGGCAGTACCCGGTTTTTGGGCGTGATGGTTCCCACCAGCACGCCCTCCAGCTGGGAGAAGCGGACAAAGCCGGTGAACAGGTGTGCCTCGCTGCTGAGTGCCTGAACCGCCTTGTGGACCTGGTTTACCACCGGGTGGGTGAGGTCCCGGGTAAAGCCGGGCCCTCGCTTGTATCCCAGGCGGAGGAAGCGCCAAAGCCAAAGTTCCCGGTCGGGCAGGCAGGTAAGAAATCCACGCAGCAGCCAGTCCTTTCCCGTCTTTCCCAGCTTGGCCTCCAGAGAGCGGTACACCCGCTGGGCCTTGGCCCGGTCGGTTTCCACCGATCGCTGGGCGTAGAAGGAGGCGCAGGCCTGGTCGAAGGGGGTGAAGTCAGCCGGCTCCTCCCGGTGGGTGTAGGCCTCAAATACGCAGGTGAGAAAACCAGCCAGGGAGCCGTCATAGAGATAGGAGACCTGAGTCCAGTTCATGACGCACCTCCCATGGAGAAGAGAGACAGCTGTTCCCATTCCGGTTGGGCCAGGTTGGGGGCCTCCAGAGCTACCAGATGGCGCAGCAGTCCATCCTGGCTGACCCGAAGCCCCCGCTCCATCCTGCCGGAACAGGTAATGAAATACTGGGCCCGCTTGAGCACCACCCCCAGCTGTTTGAGACCTTGGAAGTTCAAAGGGCCGAAGCGCCGGGCGGCCAAAATTCGCCGGGCACTTTTGACTCCAATGCCCGGTACCCGCAGCAGGGTCTCGTAGTCCGCCCGGTTCACCTCCACCGGAAAGTGCTCCAGGTGGCGCAGTGCCCAGCCGCATTTGGGATCCAGTCGGGGGTCCAGATAGGGCTGGTTTTCATCCAGAATTTCTTCCGCCTGGAAGTGATAAAACCGCAGCAGCCAGTCGGCCTGGTAGAGCCGGTGTTCTCGGAGCAGAGGGGGTTGGAACCCCTGAGGAGCGGGGAGCAGGGGGCTGTTGGATACGGGCATATAGGCGGAGTAGAAGACCCGCTTGAGGCGGTAGGTGCGGTAGAGCCCCTGGGTGAGGGCCAAAATCTGCCGGTCGCTCTCTCCGGTGGCTCCCACAATCATCTGGGTGGACTGCCCCGCTGGGGCAAACCGGGGAGCGTGGCGGTATACCTTCAGCTCCTGTTTGGAGACCGTGATCCCGTCCCGGATCTGCCCCATAGGGGCCAGAATAGCCTGCTTCTTTTTATCCGGAGCCAACAGGGCCAGGCTTTGGGCGCTGGGCAGCTCGATATTCACGCTCAGCCGGTCGGCCAGCAGTCCCAGCTGCTGGGTGAGCAGGGGATCAGCCCCGGGAATTGCCTTGGCGTGGATGTAGCCTCCGAAGCGGTACTCCTCCCGCAGCAGACGCAGACACTGGATCATTTGCTCGGTGGTGTAGTCCGGGTCCCGGAGGACGGCGGAGGAGAGGAAGAGACCCTCGATGTAGTTGCGGCGGTAAAAGCCCATGGTGAGCTCGCACAGCTCCCGGGGGGTGAAGGCGGCCCGGGGCAGGTCGTTGGAGCGGCGGTTGACGCAGTATTGACAGTCGTAGACGCACACGTTGGTTATCAGCACTTTTAACAGGGAGATGCACCGCCCGTCAGCGGAGAAGGAGTGGCAGCAGCCGCACTGGGTGGTGCTGCCGATGGTTCCCGGTCGTCCCGAACGGTTGAGACCGCTGGAGGTGCAGGCGGCGTCATATTTGGCCGCGTCGGCCAAGATCTCCAGTTTTTGCAGCAGCTCCATACCCTTCACCTCAAAATAGAACATTTGTACTATTATTATAAACTGGAGAAGAAGAAAGTCAAGGGGAAGTTTTTGGATGGAAAAAGCCCTGGCTGCCGGAAACGGCAGTCAGGGCTTTGCAGGAAAACAAGTTAAGGTTTCAGCAGATGGACGTTGAGATGGTTGTAGGTCATCTCGATGCCGTGGCGCTCAAAGGCGGGACGCACGGCTTCCAGCAGGGGATAGTAAACGTTCCAGTAGTCCTCCGTGGTGGTCCAGACCCGCACCACATACTCAATGCAGCTGTCCTTATAGGCGTTGAGCCAGATGGCAGGGGCGGGATCGGAGAGAATTTGCGGGAACTGCTCTACCACTTCCCGCAGGGCAGTTTTTACGGTCTCAGTGGGGGCGTCATAGGAGGCAGAAAAGAGCAGCTCCATGCGGCGGTGGCCCAAATGGGTGTAGTTGATGACCTTGGCAGCGGAAACCTGGCTGTTGGGGATGTAGATCTCCTTATTTTCCGGGGTGACCAGCATGGAGTAGACCAGACCCACAGTGGATACCGTGCCGCCCACATTGTCGATTTCCACATAGTCACCTACGACGAAGGGCTTGGAGACCATGATGACGATGCCGCTGGCCAGGTTGGACAGGGTGTTCTGAAGGGCCAGGGACACAGCCAGACCGGCTACGCTGAACACGGCAATGATGGAGGTGACGGGCACGTTCAAGGCGCTGAGGACCATCACGGCCAGGATAGACCACAGCAGCACCCGCACGGTAGAGCGGATATAACCCCGCACGGCGACGACCGCTTTGCTGCGGTTCAGTGCCCGGTCCACCAGCTTCATGAGGATCTTCACCACAATGATGCCGATGATGAGAGTTAGTGCACCCCGAAGGATGGTGGAGAGGGTCAGTGCCTGCCAGGAGACCCCGCCGGTTACCTGGGACAAAATGGAGTCAAGGGACATGGATATTCCTCCTTTGGATGGGTATTAAAAGGCGCGCGGCGGGACAAGCCCGAACGCGCGCCTGTAAGACGAATCTTATTCCGAAGTGTTTTGACTGACGTGCCGCTTAAGGCACTCAAAGGTCTCGGGGCTGATGTCGTGCTCAATGCGGCAGGCATCCGCGGCGGCCGTCTCCGGGGAAACGCCCAAATGGATAAGCCATTGGGTGAGGAAACGGTGGCGCTCATAGACCCGCTAGGCGTTGGCCTCGCCCTCCTCCGTCAGTTCCAGATGGCCGTCCTTTTCCATGGTGATGTAACCGTTGGTTTTCAGAATGGACACGGCGCGGCTGACAGAGGGCTTGGAATAACCCAGGTATTGGGCTACGTCGATGGAGCGGACGATGCCCTTCTCCTGGCGCAGCACCAGAATGGCCTCCAGGTAGTCCTCACCGGACTCGTGCAGTACCATAGTCGGGCCTCCTTTACGTGAAGTTTTAAGAATCAGTAAACAATATTATACCATAATCTCACAATTGATTCAACTAAAAGCTGTCTGCGGTCTGTTCCTTGGAGGGACTGCGCTTAGAGCGAAGGAAGGAGAACTTGGTCTCCGAGCAAATGACCGCCACAAAAATCAGTGCAAAGCCGGCCAGCAGACGGTGAGTGACCGGGTCGCCGTAGAACAGCACCGAGAACAGTACGCCGAATACCGACTCCAGGGATAAAATCACCGAGGCGGAGGAGGGGTCAGAGCCTACCTGTCCCACATTCTGGAACAGCAGAGCCACCGTGGTGCACACCACACACAGATAAAGCAGAGGCAGCAGTACCTGCGCCTGAGAGAAGATGGCAGCAGGGAAGGGCTGGAAGAGGGCGGCGCTGATCAGAGACAGGATTGCCGTACCTGCAAACTGGAAGACAGTAATGAGGTAAACGTCCTTGCCGGGGGAGAGCTTGTTTACCGCTACAATGTGCAGGGCGTAAAACAGAGCGCTGACCAGGGTGAGCAGATCCCCTATCGTAATGGTGAGATCGCCGTTGAGGGATACTAGGCCAACTCCGGCAACACACAGCACAGCAGCCAGAATGTTATAGCGGTCGGGGCGCTGCTTGGCCAGCCACCAGTAAAGGAAGGGGACCAGTACGCAGTAGACCGAAGTCAGAAAGGCGTTTTTCGAAGGCGTGGTGTATACCAGACCAAAGGTCTGGGCGCTGTAAGCCAGATAGAGGAAAGCACCCAGAATTCCGCCGCGCCAGATATAGTCCTTTTTAAAAACAGTCCCCCACTTCTTCCAGCAGAACAGCCCCAGCAGAATGGCTCCCGTGCCGAAGCGGAAAGTGAGCAGCCAGAACACCGGGGTAGCATCCAGCGTATTTTTCATAATGAAGAAGGAGGTGCCCCAGATAAAAGCGGCCAAAAACAGCATGGGTTTGGCCAGCTTGCGGGAGAGGTTGGATTTCATTGCATTTCACTCCTGTACGAAGTTGCATTTTTACGGGAAACATGGTAGGATACCGTTGCTTTGAACGTATTTCTCTCCTGGAGGTGAGATAGGTGAAGATCCTGCCAAAGTCCTTTTATGACCGGGATACCGTGGAGGTGGCCCGGGACCTTTTGGGCAAATATCTGGTGCGGGAGTATGAGGGCAAGACGCTGATGTGCCGCATCATGGAGACGGAAGCCTATGTGGGACGGATGGACAAGGCCTGCCACGCCTACGGGTATAAGCGTACGCCCCGCACCCAGACTCTTTTTGCGCCGCCGGGCACCGCCTACATCTATCTCATCTATGGAATGTATCACTGCCTCAATTTGGTGACCGAACCGGAGGGGGAACCATGCGCAGTATTGCTGCGAGGGGCGGTTCCCGTCCAAAACAGGGATATTATAGCAGACAATCGCTTTGGCCGCAAGGGAAATGAGCTTACCAGGTATCAAACCAGCCATTTTTTGGACGGGCCTGGAAAGTTGTGTAAGGGACTGGCTCTCACCCGGGAAGAAAACGGTCTGGACCTGACCGTTCCGCCTCTTTACGTGTGCGACGGACCAGCACCCGACCCGGCTAAGATCCATGTGGGACCCCGGGTGGGGATCGACTATGCGGAGGAAGCGGTGGACTTTCCCTGGCGGTTCTGGGTGGAGGAGGATGGATATGCTGTTTTTTGATCTGGACGGCACCCTGCTGGATTCCAACGGGGTGTGGCTGGACATCGATGTGGAATTTTTAGGGCGGCAGGGGATCTCCCCGGTACCGGCCGACTATACCGACTATGTGGCCCACCACAGTGCACCGGACGCCGCCCGCTACACGAAAGAGCGCTTTGGGCTACCCCATAGTCCGCAGGAGATTTTAGATGCCTGGATGGAACTGGCCCGGGAGGCCTACGCCCACACGCTGCCTCTGAAGCCGGGAGCGAAAGAGTTTTTGCTGCGCTGCCACCAGGCGGGGGAGCGGATGGCGGTGCTCACCTCCTGCATGCCGCCCCTTTGCCAAGCGGCTCTGGTGCGCCACGGCCTGCTACCGCTTCTGGAGCGGGTCATTACCACCAAGGAACTGGGCCTGGAAAAGCGCGACTCTAACCTCTACCGCCGGGTAGCGGAGGAGATGGGAGTGGCCTGTGGAGACTGCCTGCTCTTTGAGGACGCTCCGGACTATTGTGCTGCCGCCCGCCAGGCGGGCTGGTCGGTGGCGGGGGTAAAGGATGCCCTGTTTGAAGGTCGGGAAGCGGAGCTTCAAGAGCTGTGCCGCTACTGGGTAGAAACCTTCCAGACCCTGCCCACGGAGCTGGAAAAGCGGATCTTTCAAGGAGAAACATGACTATGGTGAAATTGATCGTCAGTGATATTGATGGGACTCTGCTGCCCTATGGGCAGATCAACCTGCGGCCCAGCCTGTTCCAGGTGATTGAGCAGCTGCGGGAGCGGGGAGTGATCTTCTGTCCCGCCTCTGGGCGGCAGTACCACTCCCTGCGCGGTCTGTTCGCCCCGGTGCAGGATGAGCTGGCCTATCTGTGTGAAAACGGGGCCATTCTCTATGGAGCGGGCCGGGAGGAGGACGCCCCGGTACTGGGCAAGACTTCTATGCCGCGGGAGGCGTCTCTTGCTCTGGCAGAGGACATCCTGGCTCTGCCGGGCTGCCAGCTGCTGGTGTCCGGCGCTAACGTGAGCTATGTGTGCCGGTGTACCAGCGACTATGTGTCCATGCTGAAAGATGAGAAGGGCAACCGAGTCCAGATTCTGGAGCATCCCCGGCAAATTGAGGAGGACATTTTGAAGGTGTCGGCTTACTGCCCCGCAGGGACCAAAGAGCCTGCCCAGGTTCTGGGACCCCAGTGGGGGGAGGCGCTGCATATGGCGGCGGCAGGTCCCGACTGGCTGGACTTTACTCTGGCAGACAAGGGAACCGGCCTGGAGCAGCTGTGCCGGGCGCTGGGAGTCTCGCCGGAGGAGACCGTTGCCTTTGGGGATAACTGGAACGACGCTGCCATGCTTCACCGGGCTGGCCGGGGCTACCTGATGGAGCAGGCCGACCCGGAGCTGGGCAAGCAGTTTTCTCTGCGCTGCAGCGATGTGGAAGAACGGCTGCGTGATTTTTTGGCGGGAGGAAAGTACAGTTTACAAGGGACTACACAGGGTAGGTATCTGACGGGAGGGGTGCCGCCAGTCAGATTTTCCATGTGATGTTCAAGCTGTCGCTTGTGGCGGCTATGGTGGTGATCATCAAATCCACCACACGCCGCTTGTCATCAAAAGATACATTCTCCCAGGTATCGAGGTAGCCGGAAATCTGGCTGACCTGTTCCGGGCTGATGGCCTCCACAGTCAACTCCGCTATCCTTGCCAGAAGTTCCTGCTTGCGCCCGTCCAGTTCCGCTATCTTCACATTCACATAGGAGAACAGGACATTGTTTGCCCCCGTCAGACTGTCCACCAGCTTTTCAATCTCGCTGTCTACATGGGCAAGTTCCACTTGCAGGGCGGTGATTTTCGGGTTTGCCTTTGCCGCTTTCTTTTTTCCTGTCAGCGTCTTGTAGCTTGCCAGCTTCTTTACCATCTGCTGATAAACAACCGCTTCCAGTTCCGAAGTGATGATTTTCCCACAGCCAGGACAGCTTTTATTGTCCAGCCGTTTCGTGCAGCGGAGATACTGTTTGCCGGAGGGATTGTAGATACTCATAAGAGCATACCCGCAATTCCCGCACTTGATTTTTCCTGCCAGCCATGTGTGGGTGGCTTTCCGGGCAGACTGGATTTTCATGTTGTTCATCAGCTTCTTGCGGCAGGTCAGCCAGGTGTCGGAGGGGACGATACCCTCATGGGGAGCCAGTACCAGCATTTGGTCTTTTAAGTCGTTTTTCTTGCTGGCCTTTACATCTCGCCCTTGATACAGATAGCAGCCGTTCATGCCCGTAAAATCGGCAACGTCATTGACAATGACTGTACCTTGACTTTTGAAAAATTCGTACACATCAAGGTCTGCCTGCACATAGACAGGATTGCGTAACATCTGCGCCAGCGTGGGGCGTATCAGCTCTTTGCCATGGAACAAAATCCCCTGTTCGGCAAAGTACCGGGTAATGTCCCCGTAGGAGGTAGTGGGCTGGGCGTACATCTCAAACATCAGCCGGATATTTGCCGCTTCGTCTGGATTTACCACCAGCTTTTTTGTGTTGATACCGTCCATCTTAATCGGCTCTGTATGAAAGCCGTAAGGGGCTTTCCCACCCATCTTGAAGCCTCGCTGGCTGCGGGAATAGTAAGCGTCCGTTACCCGCTTCTGTATGGTTTCCCTCTCAAGCTGGGCGAACACGATACAGATATTCAGCATCGCCCGCCCCATCGGGGTGGAGGTATCAAACTTTTCCGTAGAGGACACAAACTCCACTTCGTACTTTTGGAAGAAGTCCATCATCTTCGCAAAGTCGAGAATGGAACGGCTGATGCGGTCGAGCTTGTAAACCACCACTTTCCGCACAAGGCCGCTTTCAATATCCCGCATAAGCTGTTGGAATTGGGGACGCTCCGTATTTTTCCCGGAATACCCTTTGTCCTTGTACTCTTTGCAGTTCCCGCCTTTCAATTCGTATTTGCAAAATTCAATCTGGCTTTCAATGGAAATGCTGTCCTTTTTGTCTACCGATTGCCTTGCATAGATTGCGTCTATTCGATTATTCATTTTGTCGCTCCTTTTCTTAAAAAAGAAACAGAGCTGCTGACAGTTCTATTATACCGTCAGCAGCCCCGCAAATCAACGATGGCTTCGGAAAACCTTATGCCCCGGCTTCCTCACTCTGCCGCTTGTCGGCATACTTGCGGAACACCTCATAAAGCTGCTGTTCCAGCTCCCGGCGTTTTGCCGCTTCCTGCTCCGGCGTGAACACCGGGGAGAGATTTTCCAGCGTGATTTCCTTTCCTTGAAAAGTCACGACTTCGGTTTCTTTCTTGTATCTGATATGCTCCATAGTACCTCCGTATTTAATTTTCAAGGTGCAGTGCCGCCATGCTGCGGCGTGAAATGTTTTCTGTCATCAATCACCATTCCCTTGTGTGCCGCTGCTGCCGTTTCAGTTCTGCCAACACCTCCGGCGGGATACGGTCTACCAGCCGCTGAATGTCGTGCAGCTCGCTTTCCAGCTTTGCCCGTTCCATCGTATCTTTCATCTTACCTTTTTCGCTGGCTTTGGCTCTGGCTTCCAACTGTTCATTTTCCGCCAAAAGGTCGTTTATCGTGACCTTGTATTTTTTGAGCTGCCCAGAGAAGTTCTCCATCTGCGGAAACCACTTTTTCAGCAGGGAGAGGGCTTCCTCTTTCTTCTTTCCGGCATTCAGCGGGTTAATGCCGTCCAGCGTGGCTTCAATGGCTCTTGCCTGTTTGGAGAGATTGACCGCCTGTTTGAACAGCCGAGTGGGGATATGCTTCCGGCCTGTTTTGCCGGCACTCTCTCCACGCTCCAAAGCCGGGTACTTCTCCACCATGTAGGCGTGAAAATCGTCCTGCCACTTTGTAAGGTTGGCTCTGTTCCCGATAATCTCCTTTGCACACAGGCGGTTGTCCTTTGTCAGCGGGACAAAGGTCAAATGCAGGTGGGGCGTTTTCTCGTCCATGTGTACCACCGCCGACACGATATTTTCTTTCCCTACCCGCCCGATTAAGAAATCAGCCGCCCTCTGGAAAAACGCCTGTATCTCCTTTGGGGATTTCTTCTTGAAAAACTCCGGGCTGGCGGTTATCAGCGTATCCACAAACCGGGTGCTGTCCCTGCGTGTCCGGCAGCCTGCCTGTTCAATGCGGCTTTGAATGAAGTGGTAATACCGTCCCTCCGGCTTGACGATATGGAAGTTGTACTTGCTCCGGCTGGTGTCAATGTCGGGATTGCTGGCGTACTGTTCCTTTTGCCGTTCGTGATGGGCTTCCAGCGGTCTTGCCGGATTGCCCTTGTGTTTTTCAAATCGCAAAATTGCGTGTTGTGCCATGAAACTCCTTTCCCCGTTCCGTTCCTTTCCGGGACTTTTCCACAGGAAAATCCCGCAGAAAATATCTCGGATCGGATAGGAATGGATAAGATATAAATAAAATCGTTTTAATCTCTGTATTTCTATATACCGTCCGGTTTTCGTACTTCAAGAGGATTGATTATCGTACTTGTGGAGTACGGATTTCAGTCCTCCGGCGTACCAGAACGGGATTTCTTGAAGTCGGTGTTTGAAACCGCTTCATAGGATTTTGGGTAAATGCGGTTGGGTTTTCCACAGCCCTGTTTCTGGATCTCCACCAGTCCCGCATACTGCAATTCCCGCAGGGTATTCACCGCCTTTTGCCACCCGCAGTGAAGCAGTTCCACCACCTCGTTGATGGGATAGTAGAGGTAAATGCGCCCGTATTCGTTCGCCCAGCCGTTCTTCCGGGATAGCTCTGCCCGGCGCAGGATAAAGGCGTACAGCACCTTTGCTTCGTTGGACAGGGGCTTGAATGTGGGGGCTTCAAAAAGAAAATTGGGAAGCCGGGTGAAGCTAAACGCCTGTTCCGGCTGATGGATATAAATGGTGTTTGTCATATCGTGTTTTGTGGACGGTTAGAAGCCCGTTTTCCGGGGTGGGCGATAAAGAATACCACCCGCCCCGGTTTGGGGCTTGCGGAGCCTTGTAAATCAAGGATTTTTCCCGCCTTAACTGTCCACAACAGACCTCCTTTTCCGTTCACTTTCTGTTTTCTGCCGCCTGTGAACTCTGGCGGCGCAGTCGGGACAGTATTTCGCCCGGTTGGACTTTGGGACGAACGCCCCACCGCAGACCGCACAGCGTTTCAATGCCTTATCCCGGAAAATCTCCGCTTCCAGCGTTCCGATTTGCGGCCAAACCGACCAGCGGAACCACTTGCAGCAGACCGAGAAAGAAATGGTCTGGGGGCAGGTGTGGGTATCCCCATCGTCAAGGAGCATACAGTTCCCGTCCTCGTAGTTACAGCACTCCCGGCGGATAAACGCATTTGCCTGTTTTCTATGCGCCGGGGTCATGCGGTAGGGGGAGCCGTCCGACTTGCGCTCTATGGGCGGCAATCGTTTGTATGGATTTTCTTTCATGCGTTCCTCCGTTTCTCTGTTGCCGTTCTCCCCGAAAAGGCTTCCTGCCCCATTCCTGCGGCGTGTTCCAGCGTTGGCACGCTCCCCGGACTTCGGGACAAAATGTCCCGAAGCTGGCTCGTTGCGGTGCTTCTCTCGCTGGGTATTCCTTTTCGGACGGTCATTTACTTTTCAAGGTGCGGCTCATCGATGAACTACCCTAAGTCTACACCTAAATGACCGCCCGCCCCGTATATCCATAAAGTCGGAAATCTGCCCGGAAAACTGCCTATTTCCACGCTCTCGGAATTGTGGTAGAATGGAAGAAACGGAATGATAAATCGGAATTGCAAAAGCAATTCGGGGAGGAATATGAGATGGTAAAAAACGAAAATCAAGATCTGTTGAACAATGTGCGGCATCACATTCAAAATGCATTTGGAAATGATATAAGTAGTGATGAGTTTATTTCCCCAGACGGTGACTCTGTTACAATTGTCAGTTGCAAGAACGGAATGCAACCTGGCGTTACCGCACACGCCACTTTAGGAGTGTGTTTGTATCCGAAACCTTCTCTTCAACAGGGGGAACATATTGCCCATGAGTTTATAGGTGTTGAGAATGAAGATGATAATATTGTTCGAGAGATATTATCGACCTGTGCCTATTGTGTAATGGACGGAATGTCCGTACAGCCCTTTTCTTGTTGGGCAAATTTGCTTCCTCTTTATATGCCTAAAAGCAAGCTAAAGCATGTATTCTTTCTGCCGGCATACTTATGGGGAGATAAGCTGTTGATGTCAAAATTTGAAAACATAACTGTTTTCTATTTACTCGTTTGTCCTCTTTCAGATAAAGAAGCGGATTTTGTTTCCAAATTTCACGACAATTCTGTTGGCATAGAAAACTTAATAGAAAAGATGGAAAAGAAAAAAGCATATATCTTTGACTTCAATAGAGAACCTATTTTTTAATTTCTCATTTATTGAGCAGACAAGGAGGGAGCGCGAATGTCTTTATCTATACAAGAACGCTTAAAAGACCTGCGTGTGGAGCGTGGCTTGACGCTGGAACAGCTTGCGGAACAGACCCACCTCTCCAAGTCTGCGCTGGGCAGTTATGAAGCTGACGACTTTAAGGACATCAGCCACTATGCCCTTATCAAGCTGGCGAAGTTTTACGGCGTGACCTCCGATTATCTGCTGGGACTGTCCGAAACAAAAAATTACCCAAACGCCGATCTTGCAGAACTTCGTTTGAGTGACGATATGATTGAATTATTGAAAAGTGGGTTGGTGGATAATTCTCTCCTGTGTGAACTGGCGGCTCACCCGGATTTCCCCCGGCTCATGGCTGAACTTGAAATCTATGTGAACGGCGTAGCGATAAAGCAGGTGCAGGGCGCAAACGCCATTGTGGACGCTATGAGCGCAATCATTATGAAACGGCACAATCCCGGTTTGGCCGACCCGCAGTTAAGACAGCTAATTACCGCTCACATTGACGAAGACAGTTTTTGCCGCTATGTGATACAGCAGGACATAAATAAGATAGCTTTTGACCTGCGGGAAGCTCACAAGGACGATTTTTTCAGTGTCCCGGAGGACAATCCACTGAAAGGATTTTTACAGACCGCAGACGAAGCCGCCAGAGAGGACAGCGGCCCGGAACAAGCATCTTTGGCCTTTATCTGTAAACGGCTCCGACTGAATTTGAGGAAGCTGTCAGAGGAAGAAATAAAGTGGCTGAAAAAGATTGCGGAGAAATCGGACTTGCTGAAAAATCCAAACCCACAACGGGGGCGGAAGTAGGAGAACAGCAAATCGGAATTTGATAAAGGAATGTGATTGTATGAAAAAAATGATTTTAGGAATTGTGTGGCAGCTAATGGGTTTTCTTGGTTCAATAATTATTCTATGCTCTGCGGCACCTTACCAGTGGGATTATAACGGAATTACTGGTATTTTAGGTAGTTTGTTGGGATTAGACTTAATAATCCCACTCATTATTTGCATTATATTTTTTATTTGCGGTGCAGTGGTCTGTTTCAAGGCAATAGGTGAAAAGTAAAATTCAGTTGATAGAACTAATAAAGAAATATAAAAATATGAATTTTAGGAGGTATTTTGATGTTAAAAATTGAAGATATTTTAAGAGAAGATTTTGATTGGGAAAATGTAGAGATTGACGAAAATGAATTTGATGAGTTAGAAAACCAGTTAATTATAAATTATTTAAAGAAAAACTCTCCAAAAGAAAGACAACTTTTAGCAATAGATTGGAACTTTGATAATTCTAAGGAAGTTATCAAATGGATAGCAGAACAGCCTGATACTGACAAGGGAACAGCTCTATTCCTATATTGGTATATGAATCCTCAATTTTTTAAGAAATATGAAAATAGAAAAGAATGTGAAGAAGAGGACAGCTGGGCTTTAGAAGATTTTGATATTGTTGAAACTCTTGAAAAAAATTATATTTCAGGATATTATAAAAATCAAAAATATGCTTTTGACCCTAAAAATGATCCATATAATTCAGATTATGACTGGACAGAAGAAGTTGACGAAGAGGAAATGAAAAGAGAGATACCTAAAGAGATGTATATGGCTTTAGATGGAGAAGTTTTAGAAAGTCCAAACTGGGAAGAAGGAATTCCAACTGCTCTTTCTGAAATTATGGACAAGCTTTGTGACGCTTTGGACGAATAAAAAAGAAAAATTCCCATTTATCGAGGAGATAGCAAAGCTAGCCGAGCCAGTCAACGGTCAAGATGAACGGCGCATTTCATGCGCCGCCGTTGACAGTCCCGCCCGTCTTTGCTGATGGGCAATCAAGGCGGGAAAGCCCTAAAATGGCTTCCCGCCCATTTCAATTTTTACGGGAGTGTGTCCACAAGTTCGGGACATTTTGGCGCTGTTGCGAGACTTTGTCAACAGCGCCATTTTGTCCCGAAGTGGCTCGTTGCGGTGCTTCCCCTGCCTGGGTATTCCTTTTCGGACGGTCATTCATTTTTCAAGGTGCAGCTCATCGATGAACTACCCTAAGTCTACACCTAAAAGACCGCCCGCCCCGTATATCCATAAGGTCGGAAATCAGCTCGGAAAACTCTCTATTTCCACGCTCTCGGAATTGTGGTAAAATGAAAGTACTTGGATGGCAATTAAAGTTTGAAAGGAGTGGCGATATGATTTCAACGAAAAATTTGTCTGGATTACCTGATGTAAATCGCCTAAGGGCTTTCTGCAAAGGGCTTGCAGCTTTGGACATCATCATGTTAGAGAAGGAATGGAGTTTCATCCGTCACTATACATACAATCCCATATGGAGAAAGGGAAAAGAAGCATTTTGGGCTACCGATGGCAGTGAGCAAAGCATGATTATCATGTTCACATCTGAAGGCTGTGTTATCAATGGTGTAGATTCTGAACTTTACGATTGGGAAGAAAAACTCCCTCGGATAGAGGATTTGACAAATGGGATGCCTTCCGCTTTGCAAAAGCTCATGAATAGCAGAGAAGTCAAAAAGATGAAAAGCACTTTTTGCGTCTGGACGGAAGATGGCGTTGTTTGGCACTGTAATCCTATGGCTGGTGAGGACGCTTCCAAGGATTTACTCTCTATGATTGATGGTAATCCGCAGACCTATGTGGAATACGGGAAGTGGTTTTATCCCGCCGACCTGCCTTTGGAAGTTGTGCGCCAGCTTGCAGACGGGGTGCCGGTGACAAAAGAGATGATTGTTGCATTAAACCCCAAGCGTAGTGAATGGGACGAGATTAAGGCAGAATTAGATGAAATCGGGTATCTGAACAAACTTTGATATAACAGGTAACATAAACAGACAAGGAGGGGGAGTGCATGGAACTATCCATACAAGAACGATTGAAAGACCTGCGGGTGGAGCGTGGGCTGACGCTGGAACAGCTTGCGGAGGAAACCAAACTCTCCAAATCTGCGCTGGGCAGCTATGAAGCGGACGACCTCAAGGACATCAGCCACTATGCCCTTATCAAGCTGGCGAAGTTTTACGAGGTAACAACTGACTATATATTGGGGCGGTCTAAAAACAGAAATCACCCAAACGCCGATCTTGCAGACCTGCGTTTGAGTAATGATATGATTGAACTCTTGAAAAGTGGGTTGATAGATAATTCCCTCTTGTGTGAACTGGTGGTACACCCGAATTTTCCACCGACACCGGCATATTGACGGGCAGCTCATCGATGAACTACTCTAAGTCTACACCTAAATGACTGCCCGTCCCGTATATCCGAAAGGTAGGAAATTAGCCCGAAAAACTCTCTATTTCCACGCTCTCGGAATTGTGGTAAAATGATAAAGTACAAAGTGGCAAATATTAATTTGCAGGAGAAAAATCATGGATTTCATTAAAAATTTTACAAAAGCTATTGAATCGTTGGCAGATTTCCAGCCTCATATGTTTAATGGAGCAACGGAAAAAGAGTTATTCGCATTAGAGGAAAAATTGGGATTAACTTTACCTTCTGATTTCAAAGTATTTTATCAAACCTATAACGGACAAGATGATTGTGCCGATTATCTTTTTGATTTTTTTTAGTCTATGCACACTGGGAAAAATTGCTTATTGTTGGGAAGCACTAAAGGTCAATGAAGCTGATTTTTTGAAAATAGAAGCTACCCCAGATGGTGGTGTTAAAAACATATGGGGTTGTTCAAAGTGGGTTCCTTTTGCCTGTTCTGCTGATGGACATTTTTTGTGTATGGACTTTTCTCCAGCAAAAAACGGAACATATGGACAAGTTATTACTTTCTGGTATAACTCTCCAGAAAGAGAGCTGATTGCGTTATCATTTAAGGACTTTATTGTTGAATACACGAAAAATATTCAAAATGGCGTATATGTATATCAACAGGAAGATGGGTGCGGTTCGATTGTTAGAAAAGATGGAGAGCCTATGTTTTGAGATTGTTAGGACATATCAGTAACTTTCCATTTATCGAACAGACAAGGAGGTGATAGCATGGAACTATCCATACAAGAACGATTGAAAGACCTGCGTGTGGAGCGTGGGCTGACGCTGGAACAGCTTGCGGAGCAGACGCACCTCTCCAAGTCTGCGTTGGGCAGTTATGAGGGGGATAATTTCAAGGACATCAGCCATTATGCCCTTATTGAGTTGGCAAAGTTTTATGAAGTGACTGTTGATTATCTGCTGGGGCGTTCTCAAACAAAAAATCACCCAAACGCCAATCTTGCAGACCTGCGTTTGAGTGATGATATGATTGAATTATTGAAAAGTGGGCGGGTGGATAATTCCCTCTTGTGTGAACTGGTGGTACACCCGGATTTTCCCCGGCTCATGGCTGACCTTGAAGTCTATGTAAACGGTATCGCTGGCAAACAGGTGCAGAGTGCAAACGCTATTGTGGACGCTGTGAGCGCAACTATTATGAAGCAGTACAATCCCGGCTTGACCGACCCGCAGTTAAGACAGCTTATCGCCGCTCATATTGATGATGACAGCTTTTGCCGCTATGTGATACAGCAGGACATAAGCAAGATAGCTCTTGACCTGCGGGAAGCCCATAAGGACGATTTTTTCAGCGTTCCGGAGGACAACCCGCTGGAAGATTTCTTGCAGACCGCCGAGGAAACTGCCAGTCCAGACAGCGACCCGGAGCAAGCGGCTTTGGCGTTTATCTGTAAGCGGCTCAAGCTGAATTTGAAAAAGCTGTCCGAGGAAGAAAAGAAGTGGCTGAAAAAGATTGCACAGAAGTCGGACTTGCTGAAAAATCCAAACCCACAGCGGGGGAGAAAGTAAGAGAGCGACAAATCGGGAGTTGCTATGAGGTAATTATCATGGAAAGGAATATTGAGTATATACAGCTATTTATGGAATACGAATCTGATGATATGCCGATGGTATATTTTTATGAAGTCGATGTGAATGATGACCGTTTTGCCCTAAGAGCGATAGAAATTTTTGTAGACAGGACAGTAAAGTTTTATAATGACCTATATTGTGATGTTGTAGAAGTGTGTCCAATTCCAACCGTTGATGAATTAAACGAAAAGGTTTGGGGAGAGGGCTTTTATGCAACTATTATTTCTAAAGGTAAATTTGACGAAATATGGAATACAGGAATTTATAACGAAAGCCTAACGGCTACTTAACATTCCCATTTATCGAGGGAGATAGCAAATCCAGCCGAGCCAGTCAACGGTCAAGATGAACGGCGCACAAATGCGCCGCCATTGACAGCCCCGCCCGCCTTTGCTGATGGGCAATCAAGGCGGGAAAGCCCTAAAACGGCTTCCCGCCCATTTCTAAGAACTGATAAGTCAGATTTGCTGAAAAATCCAAATCCACAGCGGGGACGGAAGTAGAGAACAATAAATAAGAATTTACAGGAGGAAAATCAATGGAAAATTTAATTAAATTTTTGGAAGAAAAGATAACTGATAAAATGCCGGTGGAAGGAATTGTTGATGTGTTTGAGCAGATGTGCAGCACACCTCTTGAAGAAGATATGGTTTTATTTGAAACCGGAACATTTACTGATTTTTCAAAAGAACCGTTTTTTCAAATTTCATTAGTACGACAGTTTTCAAATGATGATGAAGAGTTTTATCAAATCCATGTGGACATCTTGTATGAGCCAACCGCTGAAAATAAAATTTTCAGCGAAACAACATGGGACGAAGATTTAGACGAAAATATATTTGACTATATCAGAAAATCAGCGTCGTTTGCTTATGCAAGAAATCATGAATACATCGAGGT
>ENA-OQNI01000697-OQNI01000697.1-human-gut-metagenome-genome-assembly--contig:-NODE-697-length-32486-cov-26.545474_pt1 | contig 32486 bp, 27 predicted proteins | sample MGYA00242627_ERZ504876 | MGnify/ENA primary metagenome ERZ504876 (study PRJEB26092, sample SAMD00036386) | human gut metagenome | host: Homo sapiens | study: EMG produced TPA metagenomics assembly of... | reverse complement strand
ACCATTTTTTATACCCAAAGATGCAGACTTGCTTAGAAATAGAAAAGTTAATACAAAGAAACGCCAAAACCGACATTTGCCGGAATTGGCGTTTCTTATATTAGGGACTTATTTTACAGCCCCTTTTCAAAAGATCAGCAGCAATTGTTGCAGCCGCATCCATTTCCGCACAAAAGCAGAAGAAGGATGATGATCCAACAGCTGTCGTTGCAGCCGTTGTTATTACAGCCACAGCCACTGTTGTTTCCACAGCAACACATCAGACAGATGATCCAAAGGATACAGGAGCAGCTGTTTCCACCGTTTCCAAACAAGGAAGTTCCGCAGCCATTATTACAGCCACAGTTATTGTTACATCCACATCCTGTGCTACATCCGGAATCACAACCACATCCGCAATCACATCCACAATTGGTAGCCGCTAAGTCACTCATCGATAAGTCCTCCAGCAAATTTTATTTACACTTCATCATATGGCAGGAGTCCGTCCACAGTTACAAAAAAGTTGACAGTGTTTATTCATTACGATATAATAAACGAAATGTAACATTTTTGTAATTTTTGAGACAAACTAGCTTTTATATCTAAAACAGGAAATGGGGAAAATTATGAAGAGTTTCAGAACAAAAAAATGGCTGAAGGGTCTGATGCTTGCTATGCTGCTGATCGTGGGAAGCACAGTCTTTTCTGCTTCTGCAAAAGAGGTACAGGCTGCCACTGCAGGCTTTAAAACTATCGATGGAAAAACATACTACATAAAAAGTGATGGGAGCAAGCAGAAAGGCTGGCTGACCCTGGGCGGATACAAGTACTACTTTAACACAAAGACCGGAGTACAGGTAAAGGGCTGGATGAAGGTCAATGGCAAATATACCTACTATTTTACAAAAGGCAAGGGTGTTATGGCAACCGGCTGGATGACAGATTCCAAAGGCCATAAGCGCTATTTCAATCCCAAAACAGGTAAGCTTACCACAGGCTGGGTAAACTGCAGCAAGGGAAGGAAACGTTATTTCACAAAAGGCGGAGGCATTATGGCAACCGGCTGGCTCACCAACAGCAAAGGGCAGAAACGTTATTTTTACAAAACTTCCGGTTATATGGCAACCAAATGGGTAAAAAACAAATCCAAAAATATCAGCTACTATTTTGCCACCAGTACCGGTTATATGTATACTGGTCTGAAGACGATCAATCAGAAGAACTATTATTTTAAATCCAACGGTGTCATGGCAGTAAGTACCTCCGTGACAGTGAATGGAATTACATACTCCATCGCAGCAGACGGAGTGGCCACTGCGAAGACTACCAAACCAAATCTAAATGTCAGCAATGGAGATGTCAAAGTTTACGATACCAAAAACAGCAGATATTACACTATGGTAAAAGAATATAAGAGCCATCCTGGAATAGCCAACGGCAAGACATCCGATGAAGCACTGCTGGCCGCACTTTGCGAATCGGAGGCAGGCGATCAGGGCAAGATCGGAATGGAAGCAGTAGCACTTTGTGTTCTGAATCGTACGATCAAATCAGACAAGGAATTTCCATCTACGATACGAGGTGTGATCTATGAGAATATCGGAAGCAGCACAACCCCACAGTATTCTGTAGTGCGGAACGGGGCCCTTCTCAAACGTCTCAATGGTCAGTTTGAAAACCGTACTCTTGCTTATCAGGCTGCAAGAGAAGCAATGACTATTTTCAATAAACATGTCACTTCCGGCAAAGCCAGAACACTCAGAGGATTTAAACAGAAAGATTTTAATTATATGTATTTCATGATGACCAGCTATTTCTGGAACCAGAATCTGAATTTCAGCAAAGTGAAATATGAAACTTATAAAGGCCATACATTTTTTGTAGACTGGGTATAAGCAACATAGTCTCCGGCAGTAAACTTTGAACAAACAGGCGTATGGACATAAAATTGAAAATTTAAGGAGAAGCAAATATGCAGGTGAAAATCTATACGGATGGTGCAGCCCGGGGAAATCCGGATGGACCGGGAGGCTACGGAGCAGTTCTTCAGTACATCGATACCAAAGGCCAGTTACATGAACGTGAACTGTCCAGAGGCTACAAAAAAACCACAAACAACCGGATGGAGCTGATGGCAGCCATCGTAGCACTGGAAGCACTGAACCGCCCCTGCCAGGTGGATCTGTATTCCGATTCCAAATATCTGGTAGATGCTTTTAATCAGCACTGGATCGATTCCTGGCTAAAGAAAAACTGGAAACGTGGAAAAAACGAAGATGTGAAGAATGTAGATCTCTGGAAACGCCTTTTAAAGGCCAAGGAGCAGCATCAGGTAAGCTTCCACTGGGTTAAGGGACATGCAGATAATCCGTTAAATGAACGGTGTGATCAGCTTGCCACATCAGCGGCAGACGGCAATGACCTTTACGTAGATGAAGGAATAAATGGCTTACAGAAATAAAAGTTCCACTTATCACTCACAGAAAACCCGAAACATACCGCGCGAATTTATGCGATCAGCGTAAATTCTGTGCATCGCGAAGCGTGTTACTGAGAACAGAGTAAAAAGTAACATTCTGCCACTTTAAGTTGTCAAAGCAATATTAAAATTTCTTGACAAACAAAAAAGCAGTTTGTATACTTCATATAGTATAGTAAAAGGCTTGGAAGGGAAAAAGTAGCTTGAGGAAAACCCCACAGAGAGCAGCCGGCAGGTGAGAGGCGCAGGGTAGAACTTTTGTGAATACATCCCGGAGCTGCGCACCGAATCGGAACTTGATACTGTAAATTATAAACTTTATAATAATAGCGTATTATAGATAGGCTGCGACGGAATGGCACCCGTTATTGTGCTGAAGTGGTTTTATATCTTGATATATATGGATATAACGGGATGTAGATTCACTTTATGAGGCAGGAAATGCGAGTTTTCTGTAAATTTAGGTGGTAACACGGGACCCGGTTCTCGTCCTAAACGGACAGGAACCGGGCATTTTTTATATGACTATACAGGAGGAAAGAACAATGACAGTTTGGGAAGAACTGAAAGCACGTGGCCTGATCGCACAGGTTACAGACGAAGACGAGATCAAAGAGATGGTAAATAACGGGAAAGCCACATTCTATATTGGCTTTGACCCTACAGCAGACAGCCTTCATGTAGGTCACTTCATGGCTCTTTGCCTGATGAAGAGACTGCAGATGGCAGGAAACCGTCCGATCGCCCTTCTCGGCGGCGGAACAGGAATGATCGGTGACCCGTCCGGAAGGACCGATATGCGTCAGATGCTGACAAAAGAAACCATCCAGCACAATATTGACTGCTTCAAGCAGCAGATGAGCCGTTTCATCGATTTCTCTGATGGAAAAGCTCTTATGGTAAACAATGCTGACTGGCTTATGAACCTTAACTATGTAGAGCTTCTCCGTGAGGTAGGTGCTCACTTTTCCGTAAACCGTATGCTGACAGCAGAGTGCTACAAACAGCGTATGGAGCGAGGCTTAAGCTTCCTGGAATTTAACTACATGATCATGCAGAGCTACGACTTCTACATGCTGTACCAGAAATACGGCTGCAACATGCAGTTCGGTGGCGATGACCAGTGGAGCAACATGCTTGGCGGTACCGAGCTAATCCGCCGTAAGCTTGGCAAGGATGCCTATGCCATGACCATCACACTGCTTCTCAATTCTGAGGGCAAAAAGATGGGAAAAACACAGTCCGGAGCTGTATGGCTTGATCCGAATAAGACATCCCCGTTCGATTTCTACCAGTACTGGAGAAATGTAGACGATGCTGACGTTATCAAATGTATGCGTCTTCTTACTTTCCTTCCTCTTGAGGAGATCGACGAGATGGCCAAATGGGAAGGCAGCGAGCTGAACAAAGCCAAGGAGATCCTTGCATACCAGCTGACAGAGCTTGTACACGGTGAGGAGGAAGCCAAGAAAGCACAGGAGGGTGCCCGCGCACTGTTCTCAGGTGCAGATACTTCTCATATGCCTACAACAGAGCTTTCAGAGGAAGATTTTGACGAGGAAGGAAAAATCGACCTGATCACACTTCTTGTAAAAGCAGAGCTGGTACCAAGCCGTTCCGAGGGTCGCCGTGCGATCCAGCAGGGTGGTGTATCCATCGATGGTGAGAAGCTCACCGATATTTACCATACGGTTGAGAAGGATGCTTTTGCAGGGGACGGGATCGTTCTGAAACGAGGCAAGAAAAAATTCAAAAAGATCTGTGTAAAATAATTTCCCATATCTGTGACATTTCCGGGATAAAGCTACGGCATTCCGGAAATGCTGACAGGTAGGGTTGACACAAGGAGGATAACAACATGAAAAAGTACGGAGTGAACGAACTTCGTAAGATGTTCCTTGACTTTATGGAGAGCAAGGGCCATCTTGTAATGAAAAGCTTTTCCCTGGTTCCTCAGGGAGATAAGAGTCTTCTGCTGATCAATGCAGGTATGGCTCCGCTGAAACCATATTTTACAGGTGCTGAGAAGCCGCCAAGAACAAGAGTGACAACCTGCCAGAAATGTATCCGTACCGGAGATATCGAAAATGTAGGTAAAACCGCACGTCACGGTACTTTCTTTGAAATGCTTGGTAACTTCTCTTTTGGTGATTACTTCAAGAAAGAAGCCATCCACTGGTCTTGGGAGTTTCTTACTGAGGTTGTAGGGCTTGATGCAGACCGTCTCTACCCATCCATTTACCTGGATGATGATGAAGCCTTCAATATCTGGAACAAAGAAGTAGGGATTCCGTCTGAACGTATTTTCCGTTTCGGAAAAGAGGATAACTTCTGGGAGCATGGCGCAGGTCCATGCGGTCCATGCTCTGAGATCTACTATGACCGTGGCGAAAAATACGGCTGTGGCAAACCCGGATGTACGGTAGGCTGCGACTGCGACCGTTACATGGAAGTATGGAACAACGTTTTCACACAGTTCGAGAACGATGGAAACGGAAACTACACAACCCTGAAACAGAAAAACATCGATACCGGTATGGGACTTGAGCGTCTTGCTGTAGTTGTTCAGGATGTTGATTCTATTTTTGATGTAGATACAATTTGTGCACTTCGTAATCTTGTATGCGAGATCGCACATAAAGAATATGAGAAAAACTATGCAGATGACGTTTCCATCCGTCTGATCACGGACCATATCCGTTCCGCAACATTTATGATCTCCGATGGAATCATGCCAACCAATGAGGGACGTGGATATGTTCTCCGCCGTCTGATCCGCCGCGCAGCACGTCACGGACGTCTTCTTGGCATCGAGGGAACTTTCCTTGCAAAATTAAGTGCACAGGTGATCGAGAGCTCCAAAGCCGGATATCCGGAGCTTGAGGAGAAGAAAGAGTTCATCTTCCGTGTACTGACAAATGAGGAGAATCAGTTCAACAAAACTATCGATCAGGGACTTCGTATCCTTTCCGACATGGAAGAGGATATGAAAAAAGCAGGTGAAAAGACTCTTTCCGGTGACAACGCATTCAAGCTTTATGATACGTACGGATTCCCTCTTGACCTTACAAAAGAGATCCTTGAGGAAAAAGGCTACGGCATTGACGAGGAAGGCTTCCAGAAAGCAATGGAGGAACAGAGAGTCAAGGCACGTACTGCCCGTGAAGTAACCAACTATATGGGTGCAGACGCAACCGTATACGATGATATTGATGTAAACGTAACAACAGAATTCGTCGGCTACGACCATCTTACCTTTGATTCCAAGGTTACTGTCCTTACCACAGAAACAGAGATCGTAGATTCTCTCACAGAGGGACAGAAGGGTACCGTATTTGTAGAGCAGACTCCTTTCTATGCAACAATGGGTGGACAGGAAGGTGATACCGGTGTGATCGAGACTGCAAACGGTAAATTTGTTGTTGAGGACACCATCAAACTCCGCGGCGGTAAATTCGGCCACGTAGGACATATGGAATCCGGTATGATTTCCTCAGGTGAGACAGTATCCCTGAAGGTAAACGAAGAAGCAAGAAAAGATACCGAGAAAAACCACAGTGCAACACATCTTCTTCAGAAAGCACTGAAAACCGTTCTTGGTTCCCACGTAGAGCAGAAGGGTTCTCTGGTAACTCCGGACAGACTTCGTTTTGACTTTGCTCATTTTCAGGCTATGACAGCAGAAGAACTCCAGGCAACAGAAGAGCTTGTAAACAAAGAGATCCAGGCAGGTCTTGATGTTCATACAGATGTCATGGATGTGGAAGAAGCCAAGAAATCCGGAGCAATGGCTCTCTTTGGTGAGAAATATGACCAGAAGGTACGTGTAGTATCCATGGGAGACTTTTCCAAAGAGCTCTGTGGTGGTACTCATGTAAAGAATACAAGCTCCATCATGCTCTTTAAGATTGTGTCCGAATCCGGTATCGCAGCTGGTGTACGCCGTATTGAGGCACTTACCGGCAAAGCAGTTATCGAATACTACAGAAAGCAGGAAGAGCTTCTCCATGAGGCTGCAAAAGCATTAAAGGCCAATACAGCCGAGGTTGTAGAAAAGATTAGTCACCTGCAGGCTGAGGTAAAGGCTCTTCAGAGCGAAAATGAATCCCTCAAGAGCAAAGCTGCCCAGAGTGCACTTGGCGATGTCATGGATAAAGTCGTTGAAGTAAACGGCGTAAAACTCCTTGCAGCCAAAGTTGAGGGTGTTGACATGAACGGTCTCAGAGACCTGGGTGATAAACTGAAAGAGCAGCTTGGCGAAGGTGTTGTCCTTCTTGCAGCAGTAAACGACGGCAAGGTTAATCTTCTTGCAATGGCAACGGATGCAGCTCAGAAAGCAGGCGCTCATGCAGGAAACCTGATCAAAGCAGTGGCAGCGATCGTTGGCGGTGGCGGCGGCGGACGTCCGAACATGGCACAGGCCGGCGGAAAGAATCCGGAAAAGGCTCAGGAGGCTATGGACGCAGCAGCAGGAATCCTTGAAAAACAGCTCACAAAATAACAAAGTTGTGCGTGATTTACAGTTTTGACATTTTTTTCATAAAAATCGAAAAAGATGTTGACGAAAGCACTTGTTATGCTATATAATAACACTCGTGCAAGAAAAATACCCAGACAGTTGTATTTTAGCACAATCTACAACTGGAGGGAGGTTAGGTGTGAGTCTATGTCAAACGTTATCGTAAAAGAGAACGAGACTTTAGATAGCGCTCTTCGCAGATTCAAGAGAAGCTGTGCTAAGGCGGGAATCCAGCAGGAAATCCGTAAGAGAGAGCATTACGAGAAGCCAAGCGTTCGTCGTAAGAAAAAATCTGAAGCCGCAAGAAAACGTAAATATAATTAATTGTGCGCAAAAATCCCTGGCTGTATGGTCAGGGATTTTTAATTAAATAGAAACAGGAACGTTTGACGAAGGAAAGAAATATGAATTTGTTTATTAAACTGATTATCAAACCATTGCGATCGCTCCTTAAATTATTATTTAATCGAATTTTTTATGTAGCTCTGGCTCTTGTTGTGCAGCTGGCATGGCTGCTGATCGCCCTTTTCCGGCTTATGGAATACTCCAGATGGGTGACGATCGGAATGCAGGCCATAGGTTTTCTGGTTGTTCTGTGGATCGTAAATAAAAAGATCAATCCATCTTATAAGCTCGCCTGGACGATGCTGATCCTTATTTTTCCGGTATTTGGTGTTTCCCTGTACCTTCTTTTCGGTAAGTCACGGATCGGCGCTGTAATGGAGCAGCATTATCAGAATCTTATTGATGAAACTGCTGAATACCTGGAAGGCTCAGAGCTCACAAGAAAACGTTTAAACGAAGACGACCGTTCCATGAGGATCCAGTCGGATTACATCTGGCAGTATTCAAGATATCCGGTTCACGAGAATACCACAGCAGAGTATTTTCAGGTAGGAGATGATATGTTTCCGGTTCTGGTGCATGAACTGGAGCAGGCAAAGCATTTTATTTTTATCGAATATTTCATCATAAATGACGGGGTAATGTGGCAGACGATCCTTAATATCCTTGAAAAAAAGGCTAAAGAAGGAGTGGATGTCCGATTGATCTATGACGGCTTCGGCTGCCTTACCACATTGCCATACAAGTATGATCAGGAGATGCGCCAGCGGGGGATCAAATGCGAAGTATTCAACCGGTTCCGTCCGATTCTTAATATTATCCAGAATAACCGCGACCACCGTAAGATCTGTGTGATCGATGGCTGGACCGGTTTTACCGGCGGCATCAACCTGGCTGACGAATATATCAATCAGCGAAAACGGTTTGGCCACTGGAAGGATACAGCCGTTATGCTGAAAGGAGAAGGCGTCTGGAATATGACAGCTATGTTCCTGTATATGTGGGGAATCGTTACCAGAACAGATACTTCTCTTGATTTCGGAAATTATGTTCCGCACAGGTGGCACCCCAACGAATTTCCGGGAAGCGGTTATGTCCAGCCATTCTGCGATTCCCCCCTGGACGATGAGATCGTAGGAGAGAACGTTTATCTTAATATTATCAATCGCGCCAAAAACTATGTTTATATCTGCACGCCATATCTGATCATAGATAATGAGATGATGACCGCCCTGTGCCTCGCTGCAAAAAGCGGTGTGGATGTCCGGATCATGACACCAGGTATCCCGGACAAAAAAATGGTCTTCCTGCTGACACAGTCTTATTATAAGCAGCTTCTGGAAGCAGGTGTAAAGATCTACGAATACCAGCCGGGATTTTTACATGCAAAATCTTTTGTCTGTGATGACAAAGTAGGCGTCGTAGGAACCATAAATCTGGATTACCGAAGCCTTTATCTGCATTTTGAAGATGGTGTCTGGATGTATAAGAATGATGTGATCCTGGACATCCGGGATGATTTTACAGAAACTCTGGAGTACTGTGATCCCATTGATCTGGCATTCTGCCAGAAGAGAAATATTGTGGTACGTGCCATTCAGAACGTACTGAGAGTTTTTGCACCGCTATTATAAAAACTCTTTGACAGACAACTGTAAATTCTGTATGATATATCAGACGGGAGTTAAATGCTCCCGTCTGATATTGTCTAAAGAAAAATAATTTATAGATACATATGAAATTTTTAGTTATTGGAGGAATTGATTTGAGCCAGAACAAAGAAACAGAGATCCAGCTTCAGTACATTGAAAAATGTAAAGAGCTTCTTGCCAAAAGCAGTACGAAACGTCCCACCTTCCACATCCAGAACGAAGGATGCCAGATGAACTCCATTCAGACAGAGTCTATTGCGGCCATCATGGAAAAAATGGGATATGAAATGGTCGATACCGAGGATGCCGATGCAGTTGTATTTAACACCTGCACAGTCCGGGAAAATGCCAATCAGAAGATTTATGGACATCTTGGACATTTAAAGCGCATCAAACGAGATCACCCGGATATGAAGATCGTACTGTTCGGATGTATGATGCAGGAACATCACGTAGTGGAAAAGATCCGCAAGGATTATAAATATGTAAATCTTGTATTCGGAACCCATAATATCCACAAATTCCCGGAGCTTTTTTACCGGACGCTGCAGACCGACGACCAGATCATTGATATCTGGAAGGAATCCGATGAGATCGTAGAGGGCATGCCAACTTCCCGCAAATACTCCTTCAAAACAGGAGTCAGCGTAATGTTTGGCTGCAATAACTTCTGCAGCTACTGCATCGTTCCTTATGTCCGTGGCCGCGAAAAGAGCCGCGAGCCACAGGCCATCATCCGCGAGATCGAAGAACTGGTGGCAGATGGCGTTACTGAGATCATGCTTCTTGGTCAGAATGTAAACTCCTACGGAAAAACTCTGGAAACACCGGTGACCTTTGCAGAACTTCTGAAAGAGGTGGAAAAGATCGAAGGGCTGAAGCGTATCCGTTTTATGACTTCACATCCGAAGGATCTTTCCGACGAACTGATCCAGACTATGGCAGAGAGCCAGAAGATCTGTCACCATCTGCATCTTCCGCTGCAGTCCGGAAGCAGCAGAGTCTTAAAAGAAATGAACCGCCGTTACGACAAGGAGAAATATCTGGAACTGGTAGATAAGATTCGTAAGGCGATCCCGGATATTTCACTGACAACAGATATCATGGTCGGATTTCCGGGAGAAACAGAAGAAGATTTCCAGGAAACACTGGATGTTGTAAGAAAAGCAAATTACGATACCGCCTTCACATTTATTTATTCCAAACGAAGCGGAACCCCTGCTGCCGGCATGGAAAATCAGGTGCCGGAGGATGTGGTAAAAGACCGTTTCAGTCGTCTTCTTACCCTGGTACAGGAAAAGGGCCGGGAAAATTCCTCCCGTTTCCAGGGAAGCGTACAGGAAATCCTGGTAGAAGATGAAAACCGGGAGAAGGGCACTCTTACTGGCCGTACCCAGCATAATCTTCTGGTTCATTTCCCGGGAGAAAAAGATCTCATCGGCAAATATGTAAAAGTAAGCCTGGATACCTGCAAGGGATTCTATTATTTCGGACATATCGTGGAAGAGTAAAATTATGGACAAGTCCCCACCCACTGCTTATTGCTTTTCGCAACCCCGTTGGGGACTTACCTGTTTCGGTTAAATATAAGTTTATATTGCCCGCTCATTGCCAATATCGGATGAGCGGGCTTTTTTACTATAAAAAATACTGTTTTCTATTGACAAATACCCCATGAGGGTATATATTGTTCCATATAAAGAGGATACCCCATGAGGGTATTTATGAGAAAGGAGAGACAGCTTATGCCTGAAAAGAAAGTCTGTCCCTGCTGCTGTGAAAAACACACTGCACGTTCAGAAGAGGAGAAAAAAAAGCTGATCAACCGTCTGAAACGTATTGAAGGCCAGATCAGAGGCATTATAGGAATGATGGAGAATGATGCCTACTGTAATGATATCTTAATCCAGTCTGCCGCAGTCAATGCTGCAGTCAATGCGTTCAACAAAGAGCTGCTTGCCAGCCATATCCGCACCTGCGTTGCTCGGGATATCCGGGAAGGTAAGGATGAGACCATTGATGAGCTGGTAGCAACCCTCCAGAAGCTGATGAAATAAAGGGATAAACTGGATTTTAGGAGGTACTGAAAGAAAATGGAACAATATAATGTAACTGGTATGAGCTGCGCCGCCTGCTCTGCCCGTGTGGAAAAAGCCGTATCAAAAGTTCCGGGGGTGAATAGCTGTTCCGTCAGCCTTCTGACCAATTCTATGGGAGTTGAGGGAACCGCTTCATCCGGCGAGATCATTGCCGCAGTGGAAGCCGCCGGATATGGTGCATCCTTAAAGGGCGGAGCTGCCGGAGCAAATATTTCCATGTCTGCGGCAGAAGAAGCGCTGGAAGATCATGAAACCCCGATCCTAAAGAGACGTCTTATCACATCCGTAGGATTTTTGCTAGTGCTGATGTATTTCTCCATGGGGCACATGATGTGGGGATGGCCACTGCCGAAATGGTTTGACGGCAATCACGTAGCCATGGGACTGGTACAGCTGCTCCTGGCTGGTATCATCATGGTGATCAACCAGAAATTTTTCATCAATGGATTTAAGAGTCTGTGGCGCCGTTCCCCAAATATGGATACTCTGGTAGCTCTTGGCTCCATGGCATCCTTCCTGTGGAGCGTCTATGCACTGTTTGCCATGACAAGAGCACAGGCAGACGGAGATTCTGCTGCAGTTATGAATTACATGATGGATTTTTATTTTGAATCTGCAGCCATGATCCTGACACTGATCACCGTAGGAAAAATGCTGGAGGCCCGTTCTAAAGGAAAGACAACGGATGCGCTTAAAAGCCTTATGAAGCTGGCACCCAAAACTGCGGTTGTGGTACGAAAGGGACAGGAACTTACCGTTCCTATTGAGCAGGTTCAGAAAGGAGAAACCTTTGTCGTCCGCCCGGGAGAGAATATTCCGGTGGACGGAGTGATCCTGGAAGGAACCACAGCAGTCAATGAATCCGCACTGACCGGCGAGAGTATCCCGGTTGATAAAGAAACCGGAGATATGGTTTCTGCGGCAACTGTGAATCAGTCCGGATTTATCAAATGCGAAGCGACCAGAGTGGGAGAGGATACCACCCTTTCCCAGATCATCAAAATGGTCAGTGACGCGGCAGCCACCAAGGCACCGATCGCAAAGATCGCAGACCGTGTTTCCGGCGTGTTTGTACCGGCAGTGATCACAATCGCAGTGATCACAACGATCATCTGGCTTCTTGCAGGACAGACCTTCGGTTATGCTCTGGCAAGGGGGATTTCCGTTCTGGTCATCAGCTGCCCCTGCGCACTTGGCCTTGCAACACCGGTTGCCATTATGGTCGGCAACGGTATGGGTGCCAAAAACGGAATCCTTTTCAAAACAGCCGTTTCCCTGGAGGAAGCAGGAAAAGTTCAGATTGTCGCACTGGATAAAACCGGAACCATTACAAGCGGTCAGCCGGAGGTAACAGATATTCTTCCGGCAGAGGGAATCACAGAAACAGAGCTTCTCACGCTGGCCTGTGCACTGGAGAAAAAAAGTGAACATCCACTGGCAAAGGCAGTTCTCAAAAAAGCCGAGGAAGAGAACCTTGCCACAGGTGAAGTAACCGGCTTCCAGGCACTTCCGGGAAACGGACTTTCCGCTATACTTGGAAGTGACAAACTGACAGGCGGAAGCATGAAATTTATCAGCAGCCAGACAAAGGTTTCCGCAGACCTTAACAGGAGAGCCGAGCAGCTTGCAGAGCAGGGAAAAACGCCCCTTCTTTTCACACGAAACGGTAAACTTCTGGGAATCATCGCAGTTGCGGATGTGATCAAGGAAGACAGTCCCCGTGCAGTAAAAGAGCTTCAGAACATGGGAATCCGTGTAGTTATGCTTACCGGTGACAATGAGCGTACCGCAAAAGCCATCGGAGCTCAGGCAGGAGTTGACGATGTGATCGCAGGAGTTCTTCCGGATGGAAAAGAAAGTGTGATCCGCGCTCTGAAGGAGCAGGGAAAGGTTGCCATGGTCGGTGACGGTATCAACGACGCGCCGGCACTTACAAGAGCCGATATCGGAATTGCCATCGGTGCAGGAACAGATATTGCCATTGATGCGGCAGATATCGTTCTGATGAAGAGCCAGTTAAGCGATGTTCCAGCGGCAGTACGTTTAAGCCGCGCCACACTTCGGAATATCCATGAGAATCTTTTCTGGGCATTTTTCTACAATATAATCGGCATTCCCCTTGCAGCAGGTGTCTGGATCCCGCTTTTCGGATGGACCTTGAATCCGATGTTCGGAGCTGCGGCCATGAGTCTTTCCAGCTTCTGTGTTGTAACAAATGCACTGCGTCTGAATCTGTTTCAGATCCACAATGCAGCAAAAGACAAAGAAATCAAAAATCCGGTAACATTACACATCAGTCATGATGAAAATATAAAAGAAGAAAAGGAGAACAAAACAATGGTAAAGGTAACGGTCAATGTAGAAGGAATGATGTGCGGACACTGTGAGGCACACGTAAACAAAGCCATCCAGGCAGCTTTCGGAGCAGAAGACGTAGTTTCTTCCCACGAGAACGGAACAACTGTATTCTCTGTACCTGAGAAGGTTGACGAGGCAAAGGTTGAAGAAGTGATCAAGGAAGCCGGTTACGAGTTTAAGGGAATCACCCAGGAATAAACCGGATTTTTAAACCACATATTTGCCAAATGGCCAAAAGAAACAGTTCTGTAAAAGCGGAGCTGTTTCTTTTGGCTCATACAGAAAAAATTTTCCACTTCTATAAATCCGGCTAATATCTTTATAGTTTATTCTGAAAAAGCAGGATTATCCGCCAAATTGGTTTTTATTTTCAATTCTCTTATGCTATACTGATAGCGATTATGGATATAGGAACGATAACAGAAATCGTTAACATCATAGTAGTAGAGAGGAGCGCATTATGAGCGGATTTTTTGGAGTAGCATCGAAGGATGACTGTGTACTGGAGCTTTTTTACGGAGTGGATTACCATTCTCATCTGGGAACACGCCGCGGAGGTATGGCTGTTTACGGAGAACATGGATTTGACCGTGCCATCCACAACATTGAGAACACGCCTTTCCGTACAAAATTTGACGGAGATGTGGGTTCCATGAAGGGAAATATGGGAATCGGATGTATTTCTGATTATGAGCCTCAGCCCCTTCTGTTCAGTTCCAGGATCGGCAGCTTTGCCCTCACTTTTGTGGGAAAGATCAATAATTACGATGAACTTCTGCAGCAGCTGTATGATACGACCAAGGTACATTTTCAGGAGATGACCAACGGAACAGTCAATGTGACCGAACTGATCGCTGCACTGATCTGTGAAAAGGACAATTTTGTGGAAGGTATCCAGTACGTACAGGGACTGATCGACGGCTCCATGACTCTGCTTCTTATGACAAAAGACGGAATTTATGCAGCCCGTGACAAGATGGGCAGAACTCCTGTGGAAATTGGCCACAAAGAAGGGTCATACTGTATTTCCTTTGAAAGTCATGCCTATATCAACCTTGGATACGAAGATTATAAAGAACTTGGCCCCGGAGAGATCGTATTCGTAACAGCCGACGAAGTTAAAACTCTGGTTGAGCCCGGAAAGAAAATGAAGATCTGTTCCTTCCTCTGGGTTTACTACGGATATCCGACAGCCTCTTATGAAGGTGTAAATGTAGAGGAGATGCGCTACCGCTGTGGAAGCATGCTTGCAAAGAGAGACGGCGATTCCGTGCACCCGGACATTGTAGCCGGTGTTCCGGATTCCGGCATTGCCCATGCCATCGGATACGCCAATGAATCCGGCATTCCTTACGCAAGACCATTCATTAAATATACACCAACCTGGCCCAGATCTTTTATGCCGACCAATCAGAACCAGCGTAACCTTATTGCCAAAATGAAACTGATCCCGGTACGTGCGCTGATCAAGGATAAAAAACTTCTTCTCATAGACGATTCCATCGTACGTGGCACCCAGCTTCGCGAGACAACCGAATTTCTGTACCGCAGCGGAGCCAAAGAGGTTCATGTCCGTCCTGCCTGCCCGCCAATCATGTACGGCTGCAAATATTTAAACTTCTCCCGTTCCAAATCTGAGATGGAGCTGATCACCCGTCAGGTGATCGAGAAGAGAGAAGGCCCCAACTGTCCGCAGGAAGTTCTGGATGAATATGCAGATCCACATACAGAGAAATACGAGCAGATGGTACAGGATATCTGCAAGATGCAGAATTTTACAACTCTCCGTTATCACAGACTGGATGATCTTCTGGAATCCATTGGGATCGATCCTTGTAATGTATGCACATATTGTTTTAACGGTAAAGAATAAAAAATGTTTTGAAAATAGAGCTGCTGTTTCAGATGAACCTCCTTAACTCCCGGTTGCATTTTGGATATCTGCGGCTTATAATAAATGCGGATATATCTTTTGTGATATATCCGCGTTTTTTATATCAGTTTTTTATGTCATGGGAAATTATTTCGTAATGTTCCAATGACAGAGTATCACAAAAAAATTTTTCAGGAGTATAAACATGATTTTTCCTATAAAAGCCGTGATATTTGATGCAGACGGCGTCCTTCTGGATTCGCTCTCTGTTTGGAAGGAGCTTGGAAAACGATATATTACAGATCTGGGATATCAGCCGGTTGCGGAAATGGACGAAATCCTTTTTCCCATGAGTATGGAGCAGGGAGCAGCCTGGTTGAAAAACAGGTTTACTCTTGCGTATTCCGAAGAAAAGATCGTGATGGATCTGAAATCCCGGATCCGTAAATACTATTTTGAAGAGGTCCCGGCAAAATCAGGTGCCAGAGAACTTCTTCAATGTCTTGCAGAACAGAAAATCCCGGCTGCGGTGGCAACCTCAAGCCCCAGGGAACATATCTGCCGGGCGCTGGAAAGAAACGGACTTCTTTCCTTTTTTGATAAAATCTATACCACCAGTGAGATCGGAGAAAGCAAACATTCTCCGAGGGTCTATCTTACAGCTGCAGAAGCACTGGGAACGGAGCCATCCCGGACGCTGGTTGTGGAGGATTCACTCTACGCGTTGCAGACTGCCGGAAATGCAGGATTTCTGACTGCCAGTATTTATGACGCATTGGGAGAACCGGATCAGGAACAGATGAAAAAGGATGCCTATATCTACTGTCGGGATCTGACAGAGTTACAGAACCATATATTCACAGAAAACGGAGGAAACTAAAGATGAAAACAGCATTAACCATCGCAGGCAGCGATTCCAGCGGAGGAGCCGGAATCCAGGCCGATATTAAAACCATGATGGCAAACGGAGTATACGCCATGAGTGCCATCACCGCGCTGACTGCCCAGAACACCACCGGTGTCACAGCCATCCAGAATGCAACCGCAGAGTTCCTGGGTCAGGAGCTGGACTGTATTTTTACGGATATCTTTCCGGATGCAGTAAAGATCGGAATGGTTTCCGAAAGTGATCTGATCCATATGATCGCAGGAAAGCTCCGACAGTATCGGGCAAAAAATATCGTGGTGGACCCGGTTATGGTTGCCACAAGCGGTGCAAGACTGATCAGTGAGGAGGCGGTGGATGTTCTGAAGGAAGAACTGTTTCCTCTTGCAGATCTTCTCACCCCGAATATCCCGGAAACCGAGGTGCTTACCGGACGGAAGATCAAAAGCGCCGATGATATGATCGAAGCTGCAAAACAGGTTTCCGAGCAGTATCACTGTGCAGTTCTCTGCAAGGGCGGACATAAGCTCAATGATGCCAATGATCTTCTCTATGTGAATGGAACATATCAGTGGTTTGAGGGAAAAAGGATCGACAATCCCAACACCCACGGAACAGGATGTACTCTTTCCTCGGCCATCACTTCCAACCTTGCAAAGGGATTTTCCATGGTGGAATCTGTAAACCGTGCCAAGGACTATATTTCCGGAGCCCTTGCTGCCATGCTGGATCTGGGAAAGGGAAACGGCCCTATGGATCATGGCTTTGCGATAAAGAACAGTTATACAGAGGAGGCATAAGATTATGACAGTTACAGAACGGATCACAGCTCTTCGAAAACAAATGAAGGAAAAGGGAATCGATGCTTATCTGGTTCCGACCGATGATTTTCATGGTTCTGAGTATGTTGGGGATTATTTTAAATGCAGAAAATACATCACCGGATTTACCGGTTCTGCCGGAACTGCCGTGATCATGCAGGACATGGCCGGACTCTGGACAGACGGAAGATATTTTATCCAGGCTGCACAGCAGTTAGAGGGAACTCCGGTTACTCTGTTTAAGATGGGAGAACCGGACGTACCAACGATCCACAAATTCCTGGAAGAAAATCTGAAAGAGGGAATGTGTCTCGGCTTCGATGGCCGTACCGTAAGCGCAGAAGAAGCAGAGACGCTAGAAAGAATCCTTCAGAAAAAACAGGTACATTTTTCTGTAAATGAGGATCTCATCGGAAATATCTGGAATGACCGTCCGGCACTTTCCTGTGAACCGGTAATGGAATTATCCGAAAAATGGGCCGGAAGATCCAGAGCAGACAAGATCCGTGAGATCCGCAGCAAACTGAAAGAGAAGGGCGCAGACCTCTTTATCCTCACTTCCCTTGATGACATTGCATGGCTTTTAAATATCCGCGGAAATGATATCCACTGCTGCCCGGTAGTTCTTTCCTATCTTGTGCTGGATGACAGTGAGCTCCGTCTTTTTGTCAATGAAAAAGCCTTTTCGGATTCTGTTAAGGAAGCACTTTCCAAAGACGGTATTGCCATTTATCCATATGATGATATTTACACCTATGTACAGACGATTCCCGAAGAGAAAAAGGTATTTCTTTCCAGAAGCAATGTAAACAGCCGGCTGGTCAGCAGTATTCCAAAGACGGTAACGATCCTGGACGGTGAAAATCTGACCCTTCTCCCAAAAGCCATCAAAAATGAAACCGAAGTCCGGAATGAAAAGACAGCCCATATTAAAGATGGCGTTGCAATGGTGAAGTTTATCCACTGGCTGAAGAAGAATGTGGGAATGAAGGAAATCACCGAGCTTTCCGCTGCTGATAAGCTCTATGAATTCCGTTCCGGACAGGAGAATTTTCAGGGAAACAGCTTTGATCCCATCATTGCCTACGGTGCACATGGAGCCATTGTCCATTACAGTGCAACAGAAGAAACCAATATTCCACTGGAGCCAAAAGGGCTGGTTTTGATGGATACAGGCGGACATTATCTGGAGGGCACTACTGATATCACCCGCACCGTTGTACTTGGCCCGGTTACTGAAAAAGAAAAAAAATATTTCACAGCAGTACTCCGTGGACACCTGAACCTGGCAGCAGCAAAATTCCGTTACGGCTGTACCGGCCTGAATCTGGATGCCCTGGCTAGAGGACCTCTCTGGGCTATGGGAGAGGATTACAACCACGGAACCGGCCATGGCGTAGGTTATCTTCTCAATGTACACGAAGGACCGCAGAGTTTTCGCTGGAAAAGCCCTGCCGAGCTTCCGGCTCCTGTTCTGGAAGAAGGGATGATCACCTCCGATGAACCGGGATATTATGCGGAAAATGAATTCGGCATCCGTCACGAAAATCTTGTAGTTTGCAAAAAAGCCGAAAAAACATCCTACGGCCAGTTTATGAAATTTGAGCCACTGACTCTGGTCCCATTTGATCTGGAAGGTATCGATCCGGAACAGATGGAAGCAGGAGAGCGCAAATTGCTCAATCAGTATCATGCCTTTGTATACGAAAAGATTTCTCCGTATCTGAATGAAGAAGAGCAATCCTGGTTAAAAAAAGCCACACAGGAAATATAACCCGGAATTCACCTTAATATTTCCTTCCGACAGATACCATAAGAAACGCAAACCCATTTCAGGGATAAGAATAAATCCAACCAGGGAGGTACTTAGCGCCTATGAAAACAGAAAATAGAATTGATCACTACATCGATCTCCACGCACATCTGGACGGCTGCATTACCACAGAGATAGCCAGAAAACTTGCCGCATTGCAGCAGATCACGCTTCCGGCTGCCACAGATGAAGAGCTTCTTTCTCTCCTTTCTGTGCCGGATACCTGCGAAAATCTCAATGATTTTCTGAAATGCTTTGACCTGCCTCTTTCCCTTCTTCAGACAGAAGAGGCATTGGAAGAGGCTGTTTATCTTATCCTTTCTGAAATGAAAGAAGACGGTGTGATCTACGCAGAACTTCGTTTTGCCCCACAGCTTCATATACAGAAGGAAATGACTCAGGAAACAGCGATCCATGCTGCATTACGTGGTCTGAAAAGAGCTCCCATCCCCGGTAATCTGATCTTATGCTGTATGCGCGGTGATCTTAACCAGAAAGAAAATCTGGAAACTCTGGAGCTGGCAAAAAAATATCTTGTTGAAGATGGCGGCGTGGTTGCTATCGATCTTGCAGGAGCCGAGGCACTCTTTCCAACAGAAAATTACGAGACGCTTTTTGCAAAAGCAAGAAAATATCAGGTTCCATTTACCATCCATGCAGGCGAGGCCGGAAATGCAGAGGATGTAAAAACAGCTGTCCATATGGGGGCAGTCAGGATCGGTCATGGTGTGAAGATCGCGGGAAATAAGGAAGTGATACAGCTTGTAAAGGATAAGGGGATTTTTCTGGAAATGTGCCCTACAAGCAACCGCCAGACAAAAGCTGTGGAAGAAATGTCTGCTTATCCGCTGAAAGCATTTCTCGAAATGGGACTTAAGGTAACCTTAAATACCGATGATCCGGCGATTGAAAGAACAACCCTTTCCCGGGAATTCCGATATATGGAATCTCTGTTAAATCTTACCCAGGAGCAGAAAAGGCTGCTGCTTCTGAATTCTGTGGAGGCAGCCTTTACTTCCAGGAACAGAAAATGCAAACTGAAAGAACAGCTTTTTTCTGAACCGTATGAAAATTATGGTGAGCCGATTATTTACAAACGAATAAAATAGAACATTGACAGGGGGATACTCTGCTAAAAAAGATTGATTTGTTAAGAAGAGTAGAATTCCTAAAGAAAGAGGAATGCTTATGAACATTGTTTTTTCATCTGATAAGAAAGAATATAATACTATTAAAAAAGGTACTGAAATACTGCTGGCCGAAAATGACGGTTTCAACCAAAACATAGAATTGTTTGTTAAATTTCAGGACAGACCAGAAATATTGATAAATAAAAGAGAAAACCAGATTCGTATCATCTGTCGGGAAATATCTCATTATTACCGCGCACTTAATTATGCCATACATCATATGAAAGAGGATGAATTTCAATATCAAGAGCATGTCTGTTTTGAAAGAAACGGTCTTATGCTGGATTGTTCCAGAAATGCTGTATTTACAGTTGAAAAGGTGAAATTCCTGATCAAGACACTGGCAAAACTTGGAATGAATGTACTCATGCTTTATACAGAAGATACCTATGAAGTAGAGGGGCAGCCTTATTTTGGAGCTTATCGTGGAAAATACACCAAGGACGAAATAAAAGAACTGGATGCTTACGCTTCCATGTTTGGGGTAGAGCTTGTTCCGTGTATTCAGACCCTGGCTCATCTGCACAATGCGCTGAAGTGGCCGGGAATGGATAAGATTCGTGATTCTGCGGACATTCTCCAGCCTGAAAAAGAGGAAACTTATCAGTTTATTGAAAAGCTGCTCAGCTCAGTAAAGGAGAATTTTTCTACCAACAGGGTACATCTTGGAATGGATGAGGCTGTCATGCTGGGACTTGGAAATTATCTAAAAGAAAATGGATATAAAAAAGGGTCACTGATAATCAGGGAACATTGTAACAGGGTCGTAGATATTTGCAGAAAATTAGAATTAAAGCCTATGATATGGAGTGACATGTACATTACAGCAAATTCTACAGGCGGATACTATGATCTGCCCGAAAACACGGACTGCTCCAAATGGGAAAAACCGAAAAAAGATCTAGGATTAGTATATTGGGACTATTATCATGATGATACCAGAACCTATGAAAAAATGCTGGATATCCATGCGCAGCTTTCGGATAACGTTATTTTTGCAGGAGGATCTTGGATTTGGAACGGAATTTCCCCCAATTATTCTAAGACCTATGCGTGTACCAAAGCAGCTCTTTTTACTTGTAAAAAATACAATATAAAAGAGGTGCTCTGTACAGCATGGATGGATAATGGTGCAGAAACCCCGGTGGATGCTTTGCTTCCGGGACTTGTACTTTTTGCACACCTTGATTTTCACAGAGACTATGACGAAACAATCCTTAAGCAGGAGTTCAGGAACTGCACAGGCGGGGAATTTGATGATTTTATGGCACTTGACAATTTTGATTCCTTATTCTTAAATACGAAACAGAATAAAGAGGCTCAAAATCCTTCAAAATATCTGTTATACCAGGATCCAATGTTAGGCATTTTTGATTATCATGTGAAAGAATCAGGTGTCAATACAAAATCTTACTACCAAAACATACAGAAATGTATGAAGGAATGTGCAAAAAAAACAGGAAAATATCAGCTTTTATTTTCATTTTATGAAAAACTGGCGGCGGTATTAGCTGATAAAGCCGATTTGGGCATGTGTATAAAATCAGCATATGACAGATCGGACAGAGCAGCGTTGAAAGATATCAGTCAGAATGTTATTCCTGGAATCATCTGCAATCTGACAGATATGAAATCATCAAGAGAAAAAATCTGGATGAACGATGCAAAGCCATTTGGTTATGAGATTCTGGATATAAAAATTGGTGGCGTAATTACAAGACTTAAAAGTACAGGATACCGGATTGACAATTATCTGAATGGAAATGTGCTTCGTCTGGAAGAGCTGGAAGAGGAAAGACTTCCCTATTTTACCAAAGGAATGGACAAGCGGGAGAACTTATGGAATCGCATCATCAGTGGATGTGATTTGAATGATACGATCTGATAAAGGTAAATGAAAGGAATCCGGCTACGTATGGAAACCAAAACTATTCTCACAGAATGGTTTTGGTTTCCTTTTTTGCTGTTACAAATCAGTTACAACTGCGATATAGAATTTAATGTATAATTAACCTGTGAAAAGATATTTATAAAAACATGTGAGGTAATAATCATGAAGGCAAGAATTCTTGTGATAGAAGACGAAATGTCAATCAATGACCTGCTATGTATGAATTTGGAGATTGCAGGGTATGAAACAGTAGGATATCTGGATGGAAATGAGGCATATGAAGCAATTATTCAAGATCATGCGTTTCAGTGTGCACTTGTAGATATCATGCTTCCCGGAAGAGACGGATATAGCCTGTTACCGAAACTGAAGCAGTATGAAATCCCCGTAATATTTCTTACCGCAAAGGGAGATATCGCGAGCAAGATAAAGGGATTAAAAGACGGTGCGGAAGATTATATTGTAAAACCATTTGAAATGCTGGAAGTGATGGTCCGTCTTGAAAAAGTACTGGAACGTAATGGCACTGTACAAGAACAGATTCAAATTGGTGATGTCATCATTGATACTGCTAGTCGTACTGTTACAAAAATGGGCATGGAAATCTATTTAAAGCCAATGGAATATAACTGTCTCATGGTGTTCGCCAAAAACCCGAATAAAGCACTGACCAGGAATCAGATTCTGCAGGAACTGTGGAATGAAGAGTTCTGCGGAGAAACAAGAACTGTGGATGCACATGTGGGTCGTATCAGGAAAAAGCTTGGCTGGCAGGATAAGATTAAAACAATTCCCAGAATCGGTTACAGACTTGAGGTGGATTTATGAAACTCTTAATAAAGATCTTTTCTCAGACTACATGTATCATTCTGTTGGTATCGTCAGGGATCTTTCTCTATACCACTTATTGTTGGAAAAATCAGAGTATACAGAATATCAACAGTTATGAAAGCAGTATATTCAGAACAAATATCTTACAGTTTGAAAATAAAACAAGCCTTTCCGACAATCAGAAACAGAATGCCGACAACGAAATGCGCCCCCAAATAGTTACTTATGCTTTTCGGCAGGTTTTTCATGACAGCGCGGTTTTATATCTTGATGGAAAAATGACCTATAATGGAACTGTTTATGAATTCGACGTAAAAAAGTTAAGAGAATTATGTGCAAGTAAGGCAAACATGGTGGATCATGGCAGCAACAGTGACGGTCATGGCCCTATGGTCAGTCAGATAAATGGAAGGACACTTTTGTTATTTTACTATGGCAATGTAAATATGGGATATCAGATTGTTACTTATAAAGATATAACAGATGTAATAGAAAAAAGTCATCTGCTGTTTTTTCAGACGGGTGGATTTACTTTATCTTTGATCGTGGTGATGGGAATTATCCTTTATTTGAGCCTTCGAAAAATCACAGCACCGCTTACAAGCCTAAGAGAAGCTACGCTTCTTGTTTCTGAAGGTATTTATGATTTTAAAGTACCGTCAGAGGGCAATACAGAACTTGCGCAGGTAGGTGCAACCTTTAATTTTATGACAGGTAAAATAAAAGAACAAATTGAAAGTCTTTCTAACATAAACCGGACACAAAAACAGCTTATTGGAAGTCTGGCTCATGAGCTGAAGACCCCAATGACTGCAATCATAGGCTATGCAGATACATTGCTTACTGTGCGCCTAACCCCGGAAAGGCAGGAGAAGGCTCTTATTTATATTGAAAATGAATGTCGCAGGCTGTCAAGACTTTCTATGAAAATGCTGGAATTAACCGGACTCTACGAAGCTTCGGAAGACTCATTCAATCCAGCTGAAATACAGGTGGATAATTTCCTGAAAGAAGTAAAAGAACTCATTGATTGCAGGCTTCAGGAAAAAAACATCTCTCTTGATGTATTTTGTGAACCAAAAGAATTGGTAAAGAAGTTTGATCAGGACTTAATGATAAGTGTAGTGACAAATCTAATTGATAATGCAGTCAAAGCTTCCAGGAAAGAATCTAAAATTGTGCTTGAGGCAACCCCAGACCATCTGATGGTTCAGGATTTTGGAAAGGGAATACCGAAAGAGGATCTGGAAATGGTGACGGAACCATTTTATATGGTAGACAAATCTCGTTCCAGGGCAAAAGGAAGTGTAGGACTCGGTCTTTCTTTATGTCAGAAAATTATAGAACTGCACGATTTCCAACTGAAGATTGAAAGCAATCCGGGAAAAGGAACTACCGTCTCTGTTTTCTGGTAATCACACTAACGTTTACATATCAGTTACAAATCGCGAAAGATTTGGTGTAATGCTCGATGATATACTTATAACAACCTTAGAAAGGAGATATTACCAGAAATGAGAAAAAACATAAAAAAGTTTGCAGGAATAGTGCTTTGTATTGGAATGTTTACAGGATGCGCACAGACCCCGGATTCTTCTTTGGTAAAGCCAAAGGGGAGCAAGGCTGTAGATGCTTATACGGAAGCGGATGATGTTAGCGGTTCTAAAGGAGAAGCATCTGAAAGCAAGAACGATGACGGTTCAGAGTCAAAGACAACCATCAGGAATCTCATTGATGCTCCTCAAAATTATAAAAGCCATGTGGAAGATGACAGTGCCAAGCTCGTGGTAAATACAGATGCAAGCGTAGAAATTCCGGAAGTGGAAAAGATATCTGCTATTTCTGTCACCGCGGCAGAAGTTACCCAGGAGCTTCTCGACCGTATTACAAACGCATTCTTCTCAGAGGCAAAACTTTATACCATGGATAGTTATTACGTGAAGACAAAGGATGAAATTAAAAAAACTCTGGATGAACTAAAAGAAGACGTTGCAAACGGAAACCTGGACCCGTATAACTATGGAACAGATGATGATGGGAATTATGTCTATGATATCTATGAAGATATTGAGACATGGGAACGGGAATACGAAACTGCTCCGGAAAAGAAAACCCTGACAGAGGCAAAACCTGTTGCCGGAAATTTTTTCGATTGTATTGCACAAATGCCAGACGATTCACAATACTATTATAAAATATCTTCCGATGGCTCCGATACCTTGTCAGTCAAGATCAAGAAAGCAGCAAACAAGGGCGGGGAAAAAATACCGGAGGATGCAATGTGGTGTGATTACGGATATTCTGAAGAGGAAGAAAAACCCACAGAAGAATCTATCGGGCTGTCCCTGGATGAAGCAAAAAAACTTGTAAAAGAAAAAGTTGAAAAAATGGGCATCACAGATTTACAGTTTTCTAACTGGAATTACGCGGTGTGCAAAAGTTTTGAAGGCGATAATAGTTCAGGTAATTTTGGAAATGGATATAGAATTGATTATGCACGTACCATAAATGGTGTGCCGGTCACTCAGACAATTGCAGATGGTGGGGCATTGGAAGATATGGACAGCACAATGGAAACATGGTCTTATGAAAGTCTCTGTTTCTATGTCGATAAAGACGGCATAGAAAGCATGACTTATTCAAATCCCTACACAATTGGTAAAATAAAGACAGAGAATTTAAATCTTCTTTCGTTCAGCGAGGTTATGAAAATTTATGAAAAAATGATGGTGGTAACAAACGCTGATAATATGCAATATGAAAATTCCAGGGTCTATAATATTGATCGGATCGTTCTTGGTTATGCCAGAATATATGAGCCGTCTACTGACGCACACACAGGTATTCTGATTCCCGTCTGGGATTTTTTCGGCAGCATGACTTCAGAAGGTGAATATAACGGAGAAACAGAATCAAATACCAGTAAAAATCCGAATGAAAGTTTCCTTACCATTAATGCCGTGGATGGCAGTATCATAGACCGGAATCTGGGTTACTGACATGAGACAGGTATTTGGAATTGTAAGGTACAATTTCTTCGGATTTCTACGCAATCCCAAAGTTATTTTTATATTTCTGTTAGAATTTGTACTGAGTTTCCTGCTTACAGGCAGAATCATGGTTGTAATGGAGACCTACGATACACCGGTACAGGCCATTGAACCATTTATCTGGACATTTGGGGATGGGATAGCAGTACTGTCCAGTTCGCTGCTCTTGCTTCTTATGTTTTCTGACCTGCCGAAGATGACACCTATTACTCCATACCAGCTGACCCGGACAACCAAGAGGAAATGGCTTTTAGGTCAATTCATTTATGTTATTCTTGTAACTGTTTTATATACGGTTTTGATGCTGCTGTTTACGGCCGTGCTGTGTATGAAAAAGAGTTATCCAGGTAACCTGTGGAGCGAAACTGCGGCCATGCTTGGTTATTCAGAATTAGGAAAAAACCTGCAGGTCCCTTCTACAGTAAGGGTCATGGAAAGTATCTCACCCTATGGCTGTATGCTGCAGGTTTTCTTCCTTCTGTTTTGTTATTCGCTGACCTTAAGCTTTGTAATCCTTGTAGGAAATCTCTATAAAGGGAAGACTAAGGGGATGATTTTTGGTCTTCTTTACAGTGTCTTTGGTTTTTTATTGGACCCGAAAGTACTGGCTGCAATTTTACATAAAGAAAAATACGAAATGTATCAGGTAAATGTATTAATCTGCTGGATCAGTCCTCTGAACCAGGCAGTATACGGAAAACATAACTTAGGTTATGACCCATTGCTTCCGAAAATCTCGCATTCCTATATGTTTTTTCTGGGTATTTTAGTTCTTCTTGCAGTTTTTGCAATTAACCGGATGAAAAAATATACCTTTGAATTTCTTGGAGAAAAGACATGATCGGAAGGGGGAAAACCTATGTGGGGTGAAACAAAACGTATGTTTTTTAATAAAAATTTTCTGGCAGCATGGCTGATAGCCTGCATCTCCATCGCCATTGGACAGACTTATCCCAGCTTAAAAAAAGCACTGACATGTGGTACTTTTATCAGTATACTGGAAGGTTCTCTAAAAAGTCAGGCAGTATCTTTTGCCATTCCGGTAGCAGCCGTATTGCCATGGAGTGATTCCATTCTGCAAGAATATAAAAGTGGATTTTTAAAGGAGATACTTCCCAGAACGACGCGCCGACAGTATGTCGAAGGTAAAGTCTTTTCTATTATGATGTCTGGTTTTATGGTCTGGACATTAGCTATACTAACGGTACTTTTTATCAATTTTATTGTGTTCTATCCGCTGGAGATACAGGGTGCTATTCAGAAAGAAGCACTTCTGGACTTACTCATGAAGGCATTTCGGACAGGACTTATCGGAAGTATCATAAGTACTTTCGGTGGAAGCTGCGGGATTTTATGGGATTCTGCTTACATGGCATATGGAATCCCTTTTGTAAGCTTTTATTTCGGAATTATCCTTCATGACCGCTATTTTAAGAATCAGATATGGTTTTATCCAGTAGAATGGATACTGGCGGATGAAAATTGGGGACCGGACAAAATAGGACTTTGGCTATTTCTACTGTTGTTTTTATTCGTAATGCTGGGAATTCTGGGAGGTGTTTTATATGGAAGATTGGAAGAAATTTGAAGGAACATTTAATCTGGCCTGTGATCCGCAAAGAGTAAGTGGAATGATGCAGAACACCTGCGTAAAAATAGAACACGTGACCAAACGTTTCGGTGAAGACATCGTGTTACAGGAAGTAAATCTTTCCCTGAAAACAGGGAACGTCTATGGGATTGTTGGAAATAATGGTTCCGGAAAGACCGTCCTTATGAAATGCATCTGTGGGTTTATTCCTGTAACTACGGGCACTATTTTTGTATTTGGAAAAAAAATAGGCCATGATGTGGATTTTCCTGAAAGTCTTGGAGTTATTATCGAGACTCCCGGTTTTCTTACACAATATACGGGCTTTAAAAATCTGGAGATCCTGGCAGACATGAATGGCCGGATCTCGAAGGCCGATATCCGCATAGTCTTAAAAAGGGTAGGATTGGATCCGGACATGAAGAAACCAGTCGGAAAATATTCCCTTGGAATGCGTCAACGCCTTGGTATTGCACAGGCCATTATGGAAGATCCTCTGTTTTTGATTCTGGATGAGCCGTTTAATGGACTGGATAAACATGGCGTGGAAGAAATAAGAGAACTGCTGCTGGATTTAAAAGCAGCAGGAAAAACCATTTTACTGGCAAGCCATAATGAAGAGGATATCAGAATCTTATGTGACCAGGTATATGAAATGGATGGAGGAGTTTTAAGAGAAAGGACTGCCCGATAATGAGAAATTTATTTGTAAAAACGGCATTAGTATTGTGTACGACAATAATATTTCTTCCGGCTACCGTTTTTGCCACAGAGCCTCAAAACACGGAGATCACATCTCCTGAAGAAGGATTTACGGATCCAGATCCGTCCGTATCTTATGAGAATGACAACTCGTTAACCCTTGATGAAAAAGAGGATGAATCTACGAGTACCGAACCTCCGGCAGAGGATGAAAAGACTCCTGATAAAGCTGATACCGATAAAGAAAATCCGGATCCGGATATTTTTACATCAGGAGATGACTTTGGTGATGGTTCTAAATCGAATCCTTTTCATGTTGTAATAGACAGTGATAATCCGGAGGACGGTGACGCCCCGCAGATAACAGATCCGGTTATAGACAACGGATGGTATTCGGGCGGTGAGGGAGGAGGTAATTCAACATCAGACTCATCAAGTGAAAAAATATTACATAAACCGCAGGTATTATTAGAAGACAGCAATCTTTCAGGTGGACGATTGGAGGCTGGTTCTACAACAGAAATGTCGCTGACATTTCGAAATAAAAGCTGCAGTCAAAATGTATTTGGTTTAAAAATTTCCCTTTCTACAGAGAACAAAGGAATCGAATTTGAGAAAAACTCTTTTTATGTACAAGTCCTGGCTCCTGGTGAAGCAATTACTTTGGAACAGATGATTACTATAACAGAAAACTGTGATCCTGGCCAGGCTGTCATTACTTTTTCTCTGGATTATGAAGATTCGAAAGCAACGGCAACCACCGGTACAGAATTACTGTCTTTTCAGATCATCCAACCGGTTCGTGTTAAGCTGGAAGCTTCAGATATTCCATCTGTTTTATACACTATGGATACAGTAGAGATCCCGGTAAAAGCAATGAATCTCGGAAGAGACAAAATATACAATGCAAGTGTCAGCTTAAAGGCTGATGAATTAAGTTCAAACGATACTGCATTCTTAGGGACCATAGAGGCCGGAGATTTATCCCAGGGAAGTCTTCGCATATATGTAAAAGGAAAAACAGGAAAATGTGCAGGTCAATTAATTCTTACGTATGAAGATGCCGATGGCAAATCATATGAGGAAGAAATAAAATTTGATTCTGAAATCAAAGAAACCCAGATAAAGTCCTTAAAGGTTGAAGATGACCAGGAGAAAACCAATAACTGGTGGTATTCCATAGCTGCAGTTGTTGCAGTACTGCTTATTTCCATAATCCTGCTTCTGGTCAGAAAGCTTCATAAGAAAAATATCCTTCTTGAAGAAGCGAGAAAGGCGGCTTCTCATTGAAAAGAAAAAAAATAGACAGCTTTACCTTATTTGTCATACTTCTGCTGGCATTGATACTTACATTATTAGGAGTGCTACTGGCAGGTATGAAAGAAGAAAAACGGCAATTTACTGTGTTGCTCCCACTTGGAGATCTGGCTTATGATGAAGATTTTTTGCAGAAAGCGAAGAAGATAAAAGGTATAAAAGAAATCTGGCCAGTCATAGAAGTCCCGGTTGTCATCAAAATTGAAGATTATACGGAAACAACGACTTTTTCAGGAATTGATATGAATGCGTTTGGAAAAAATCCAACTCAGAATGAACTGGGGAAGATGCCGTTGTTATTGCTGGGAAATGGTTCCCTACGGGATATGAAAGACTATAATAATCATGCCATTTCAAAAAAACAACAGGAAAAATTTTTAGAGATGGGTGAAAACCTGAATATTTTTTATTCCCTGGATGAAAAAGAGAAGGATACTTCCAAAGCCACAGATGATCTTACTACCTTATCCAGCAATTCCGCAAGAGGACCGCAAACCTCATATATGCCCTGTAAAGCCGCTGTAGTAATAGAAGGCAACGAAATCTACATACCCATTTCCCAGGCACAGGATCTCTGCAGAGAAATAGGAGAGCCTTCTGAAATCAGTAAAGTATATCTAAAAATAAATGGAAAAAATAACCTGGAGAACGCAAAGAAAATACTTTCAGGAATTTAACATAATATATAGCAAGAAGTCTCTTTCCTTTACAGATGTGCAATGAATTGTAAAAGCACTGTACGAACGCTGTAAAAGCAAAAAAGAACACTTGGTTGGTGATGCAGTTCATGGTATAATAGTATCAGTTGATAACATAAATGATAAAAAAGCTAATTTTGTTAAAAAAGGATCACAATGTACATTTAGAATATCAGATTTACCGCCTTTTGATCATGTGGTTGTAATGTTCCGTGCATAGCCCAGAATGGAACTAAGTAAATTTATCAATGTCTGTCCCTTTTTCAAAATCTGAGATTTAATTGGCAGAAGTATATCACATGATAATGTTTATGGTATGGAAAAAAGCTTTCGTTGTAGCCTATGGTTTTGCATGGAAAGTTATTGGATAAAAGATACTGATTAATACTTGGTAAAATGAGGGAGCTCACAAATGAAAAAAATTACAATTGCCTTAATTATGGTTATATCATTAATAGCACCAATTCAGACAATGGCGGAGAGTGTTACCCAGAACGGTACAATAATAGAGCCTTTGGAACAGAATATTGAACAGATCATCGATGAAATCACTTCTGAACCGCGTCCAATAAATTCTGATGCAATACAGAATGTAAAAGAATATATTAGTGAATATTTTGGCAATCTGGGATATGACAATATAGAATACCAGAAATTCGAATATAACGATGAAAACAATGAGAATGCAATAAGGCATTCCTCGCAGGCGGATGTGTTTCTGGCATCAACAGCCGAGAATGCAATTGTTGACGGCATTGGTGAAAATATCATTGTGACAAAAAACTCATCTATTGATACTACAAAAAATCTGATCATAAGTGCCCATTATGACAGTGCAGAAGATTCGGTGGGCGCCAATGATAACGGTTCCGGAGTGGCAGCAGTGCTTGAACTGGCAAGGATTTTAAAAGATACAGAGATACCGTATAATATAAAATTCATCCTGTTCTCGGGCGAAGAGAAATATATGCTGGGTTCAAGATGGTATGTTGGTAAGCTGACGGAGGACGAGCGGAAACAGATCATCGGAGTAATAAATATTGATACTATTGCAGAAAAAAGTGATCTGGGTTATATGGCGATGATCGAAGGAAACAAAAGACCAGACAATGCGGAATATGATGATGAGGGATTGAAAAAACTGGCAGAATTAAATAAAAACAGTATGTCAGAACTATTTACACCCAGTGACAGATTTTTCCTGACAATGGCAACCAACAGTGACCATTATCCGTTTGCATTAGTGAATATCCCGGCAGTATCTATTGTCCAGGACTGGCAAGATGGTTTGAACGTGAATGATAGTTCTGATGTAAAAGAAAATATGGATATGCAGAGAATTGTGGAAGTGATTGATCAGGTTATGGAAGTACTTCCAACGATCAATTAAATTTATATCAAAAATCTCCCACTAATGGTAGTGCCAGATAAAAAACATTGTAGAAGTCAGTAATATTAATGTTTTTCATGGTGCTAGCACAGTGTGAAGTCGAAATAATCAAATACTGACAGAGACTAGGAGGTGGAATAATGAAAAAATGGATCGTGATGCTGGCGGTACTTGTTATGTTCTGTCTGGCGGGATGCGGGGAAAAGCCGATGACAGCAGTGTATTTTCATACAGATGATAACAGCTGGTATTTTGCGGATCTGGACACGGACACGATTTTCTCCGGAACGATACCGGATAAGCTTACGGATGAGAATGGAAAGAAGCTGACAGAGGAAGATATGACAGACGGAGATGTTTACCTAATCTATGGAGATGGTATCATGCTGGAAAGCTTCCCGGGACAGTATCCGGGAATCACAAAGATGGTACGGAAAGAACAGGGCAATCAGGAAAAGGCCGATCATTACCGGAAGGAGCTGCTTTCCATGATGCGTCCGGTGACTGGAGAGTGATAAAATAAAGCTTTTTTAGAAAAATATTAAAAGAAAATATATATCCATTTCTTCTATATTTTGATAAACTATATATTAAGGCCACTGAGAAGAATAAATTTTAACAAATGTAGCAAGAATTCTCCCACCTCTTCAGGTGGTGAGATGAATTGCACATCTGAGCATATCTGCTCAAAAAAAATCTCTATAGTATAAAAGAAACACTCGTTCTCCCTTCCCTGATGTAGTATACTGAAAAAGAACAATTAGTTCATAAATACATATCCGTCGATATAAGAAAAAGGACGATAAATATAATGGAGTTAGACCATGAAAGATGCATTCTGGGGTCAGATCTTCGGCCTGCTCAGTGCAGGTGGAGCAACGATTGAAACGATACGGCAGTATATAGAAAGCCAGGGTGAGAAGAATGAACCGCGCCGTAAAAATAAGGATCTATCCAAATAAAGAGCAGAGAGTTCAGATAGAGCAAACAATCGGCTGC